>JGI24816J26688_1000333_pt1 | contig 11770 bp, 8 predicted proteins | sample METZYME_3_250m_FD_26688 | JGI IMG/M metagenome (IMG submission 26688)
GGTTCTGGGGTAGTTTCTAAAATTATTGAGTAGGCCAGTAGCTCAATTGGCAGAGCGGTGGTCTCCAAAACCACAGGTTGGGGGTTCGATTCCCTCCTGGCCTGCCAGCTTAAGCTACTAGCTTAGAAGGCAAGAAATGAGAAATGGAAGTTAGATTAGGAACTATGCAGAATTATTTTCGTTGGTCAGTTGGTTTACTCCTTATAGCAATAGCTATTTATGGTAATTCTTATTATTCACTAGAACCTCTCTTATACAGAGTGTTGGGAGTTCTAGTTCTTTTGGCTTTATCAACTGTTATTTTGGTTACAACAGTTGAGGGTAAAGAGGGCCTAAAGTTGATACTAGAATCAAGAACTGAAATTAGAAGGGTTGTTTGGCCTTCCAGACCTGAAACTACTCAGACTACGCTAATAGTAATAGTAGCTATAACAATTGCCGGTTTAATTCTCTGGGGTCTCGATTCTTTATTTGGTTGGGCAACAGCTTCTTTATTAGGATAGCTATGACTATGGAATGGTATGTAATTCACGCTTATTCAGGTTATGAGAACAAAGTACGCGAAGCTCTATTGGAGAGAATTGAAAGGTTTAGTATGGAAGATAATTTTGGTGAAATTCTGGTTCCTTCAGAAGAAGTAGTTGAATTAAGAGGAGGGCAAGAGAAAAGAATTCAAAGAAAATTTTTCCCCGGATATGTACTTGTTAAGATGGAGCTAAATGATTCAACCTGGCATCTAGTCAAAGATACGCCAAGAGTAATGGGTTTTATNGGTGGTTCTAAAGATAAACCTATCCCTATAAGTGAAGAAGAAGCTAAAGGAATAATGCAGCAATTGGAGCATGGAGCTGAAGTTGCCAAACCAAAAATTACCTTTGAACCAGGAGAAATGGTCAGAGTTATAGACGGGCCTTTTAATGATTTTAGTGGAGTTGTTGAAGAAGTTAACTATGAAAAAAGTAAAGTTAGGGTCGCAGTTCTCATTTTTGGAAGATCGACTCCTGTTGAATTGAATTTCAATCAAATAGAGAAAGCATAATGGCCAAACAANTTAATGGTTATATAAAATTACAAGTGCCTGCTGGAACTGCCTCTCCTAGTCCNCCTGTGGGCCCTGCTTTAGGTCAGCATGGATTAAATCTAATGGATTTCTGTAATGCTTTTAATGCGAGAACTAATGATATAGAAAAAGGATTGCCTGTTCCTGTTGTTATAACTGTATATGAAGATAAGTCTTTTAACTTTATTATTAAAACCACTCCGGCATCAATACTTATAAAGAAAGCAGCTGGATTAGAAAAAGGTAGTGGCACACCTAACAGTCTAAAAGTGGGGCAAGTTACTAGAGCTCAACTAGAAGAGATCGCTAAAATTAAGGATGCAGACCTAACCGCAGCTGATATGGATGCTGCTGTAAGAACTTTAGAAGGAAGTGCTAGGAGCGCAGGAATCGAGGTGGAAGGGTAGTGGCAAAACTAAGTAAAAGGCAAGAGTATTTGAGTACTCTAGAAGAAAGAAAGTATTCAGTTTCTGAAGCGATACAATTCTTAAAATCTGGACCTAAAACAAATTTTGAAGAATCTGTGGATGTATCCATTAATTTAGGAATAGATGCTTCGAAATCTGATCAAACAGTAAGAAGTGCAACTTCCTTACCTGCAGGCACAGGAAAAACTTGCAAGGTTGCTGTTTTTGCTGAGGCAGAACAAGCAAAAGAAGCATTAGAATCTGGGGCTGATGCTGTGGGTATGGAAGATTTAGCAGAGAAGATAAAAAAAGGAGAAGATGACTTTGATGTTGTAATAGCAACTCCAGCAACTATGAAGATAGTGAGCCCTCTAGGAAAAATATTAGGACCAAAAGGGACAATGCCAAATCCTAAAACTGGGACTGTAACTAAAGACATAGGGAAGGCTGTTAAGAATGCGAAAGCTGGACAAATTAGATATAGAGCCGATAAAAGCGGAATTGTTCATGGAAGAATAGGTGATCTTTCTTACAGTTCTGAACAGATTCAACAAAACATCGAGACCTTATTAGTAGATATTAAAAGAAATAAGCCAGCTTCTTCTAAAGGAATTTTTATTCAGAAATTATCTTTAAGCTCTACTATGGGCGCAGGAATAGAATTGGATATGGGTACATTAAGTTTTTAGAAATGAATATATTTAAAAAAGAATTCTTAGGTAAGGTGCGGTTTGTTCGCATTTATCAAAGACCGTAGGTGCAAAACATTTGTTTTGCTTAATTATCAAAGCCTACGCAGATGGAAGTGATCATAACGAAAGTTATGTTTTTACATCCAATTTTCTAACTAAAAGAATTTTAGTTAGAGGAGTATAAGAAGATGCCAATGCGCATTGACGATAAGAAAGTAGCAGTAGAAGAGTTAAACGAAATAGCAAATAAAGCTATTTCAGCTGTAGCAGCCGATTATCATGGTACCTCTGTTTCTGAATTAACTAAATTAAGGGAAGAAGCTAGAAATTCTTCTGTTCATTTAAAGGTTATCAGGAATACGTTAGCTAAAAGAGCTTTAACTGACACCAAATTTTCTTGTTTTGATGAGCTTTTAGTTGGTCCAACTATCTTAGCTTTTTCTTTGGACGATCCTGCTAGCGCAGCGAAGTTGGCAAATAACTTTAATAAAGTTAATTCCAATTTCAAAGTTAAGGGTTTGTCTATGGGGGANACCTTATTAGAGTTAAGTAGATTGAGTGATATAGCAAATCTTCCNACTAAAGAAGAAGCTATAGCTCAGTTGGCAGGTTTGCTAAATGCCCCTCTAGTTAAGTTGGTTTCATTGATTAATGAAATTCCTACCAAATTAACTAGAACTTTAGAGGCAGTTAAGCAACAAAAACAACAGGCAGAATCTTAGATTTTATAAATTTATTGGAGAATAAAATGGCATTAAGCAAAGAAGAAATTTTAGAAGCTATTTCTGAAATGAGCGTAATGGATATAGTTGATTTAATTTCAGCTATGGAAGAGAAATTTGGAGTATCTGCGGCTGCTCCNGTAGCAGTTGCAGCANCANCATCATCAGGTGAACCTGAAGGCTCAGATGAAGCTGAAGTAGCATCTGGAGATCTACTTTTGGCAGAAGTAGGAGATAAGAAAGTTGATGTTATTAAGGCAGTTAGATCAATAACTGGGCTAGGACTCAAGGATGCAAAGGGGCTTGTTGACGGCGCTCCTTCAGTCATAAAGGAAGGAATACCTAAAACAGAAGCAGATGAATACTTTAAACAGCTAGAAGAAGCAGGAGCTAAAGCAGAGTTTAAATAAGAATTAACAATTTTTCTTAATTTTAAAAAAAGAGGTACTTATGGCATTTTCATACACCGAGAAGAAGAGAGTAAGACGCAGTTTTGAGAAGATATCAAGCGTTATGGATTTACCCAATCTTTTAGCTACTCAATTAGAGTCTTATGAGCATTTTCTTCAAAGGAAAGCTGACCCTTTAAAGAGGAATAACCAAGGACTAGAGTTGGTCATTAATTCAATCTTTCCAATTGAGAGTCATAATGGACTTGCAAGAATGGAATGTACTAGCTACGAGCTTGGTGAACCTATTTATGATGAGAGGGAGTGTAAGTTAAAGGGAATTACCTATGAAGCTTCTCTTCACATAAATTGCGATCTCTTTTTTATTGATAAAGAAACTGAAAAATTAAAAGAAGGAAAATCTCAAAAAGTTTACTTGGGCACAGTACCATTAATGACTGATCATGGAAGCTTTGTTATTAATGGAACAGAAAGGGTCGTAGTTTCCCANTTGCATCGTTCCCCAGGGNTATTTTTTGATCATGATAAGGGTAAAAGNCATTCTTCAGGAAAAGTTTTATACGGTGCTCGAGTAATTCCTTATAGGGGCTCNTGGCTTGACTTCGAGTTTGATGCTAAGGATCTCGTTTATGTAAGAATAGATAGAAGGAGAAAGCTTTATGCATCAATTCTTCTAAAGGCCTTAGGGTTTTCAAACCAAGGTATTTTAGAGTGCTTCTACGAAACAGAAATATTTAAGGTAAAACCAAATAATACCTATCAACTCCAGTTAATACCTAAAAGATTAATGGGTAGAGTTACTCCCATGGATATTTCATATAGAGGTGAAGTGATAGTTAAGAAAGGCGAAAGAATAAGCGCAAGACACATTAGAAAAATCGAAAGTACCAAAATAAAACACCTGGAATACGAACAGAATAGTATGGAAGGACTTGTTCTTGCTAAAGACATAGTAGACAAGACAACAGGTGAAATCTTAATAGAATGTAATTCCATAATAGATGAAGAGCTTCTAGACATTTTACAAACTTTAGGTTTAAAAGAAGTACAAACTCTTTATATAAACGACTTGGAATCAGGACCTTATATGGCAGATACATTAAGGGCTGATTCGACCACGAATGATATAGAAGCACTAGTTGAAATCTATAGGATGATGAGGCCAGGAGAGCCTCCTACCAAAGAAGCTGCCACAACATTATTTAATAGTCTTTTCTTTAATCCTGAAAGATATGATCTTTCTGATGTAGGAAGAATGAAATTTAATAAAAGACTAGGAAGGCCATCTATTGAGGGGAATAGTGTTCTCGAAAACGAAGATATTGTAGACGCACTAAAAACTCTTGTTGCAATAAGGAATGGAAAAGAACAAGTTGATGACATTGATCATCTGGGTAACAGGAGAGTTAGATCAGTTGGTGAAATGGTTTCTAACCAATATAGAATTGGTTTGATTCGTGTTGAAAGAGCAGTTAGGGAAAGGTTAACAACAGCTGACACAGATGATCTTGGGCCTCAAGATTTAATTAATGCAAAACCTGTTTCTGCTGCTATTAAAGAATTCTTTGGATCTAGCCAACTATCTCAGTTTATGGATCAAGTAAATCCTTTAGCTGAGATCACTCATAAGAGAAGGGTTTCTGCCTTAGGCCCAGGTGGACTTACAAGGGAAAGAGCAGGATTTGAAGTTAGAGATGTACATCCTACTCATTATGGAAGAGTGTGCCCTATAGAGACCCCGGAAGGGCCAAATATTGGGTTAATAAATTCTTTAGCTGCCTTTGCACGAACTAACGAATACGGTTTTTTAGAAAGTCCTTTTAGAAAAGCTAAGAATGGAAAAGTCACTGATAATTTTAAATATTTGTCAGCTATTGAGGAAGGAGATTATGTTATTGCGCAAGCCAGTGCACTTTTAGATAACACTAATAGATTTACCGAAGAACTTGTGCCTGTCCGGTATAAAAATGAATTTTCACTTATGCCTCCTGAAAGAGTTGATTTTATGGATGTGTCTCCTCAACAAGTAGTTTCAATTGCTGCTGCTCTTATTCCTTTTTTAGAACATGACGATGCCAATAGAGCTCTAATGGGTTCAAATATGATGAGGCAAGCAGTTCCTACCCTCCAAACTGAGACACCTTTGGTAGGGACAGGGATGGAAAGGATAGTTGCAAGAGACTCGGGTTCTTGCGCTATAGCTAAAAGAGGAGGAGTTGTAGAAAGTATTGATGCAAGCAGAATTGTAGTAAGGGTAAATGAGAAGGAAATAAATCCTGGGGACTCAGCGGTTGATATTTATAACATTATAAAATATACAAGATCTAATCAGACTACTTGCATAAATCAAAGACCTATAGTTACTGAAGGAGACAAGGTNAGCAAGAATGATATATTAGCTGATGGCCCTTCAGTAGATTTGGGTGAGCTTGCACTGGGTCAGAATGTTCGAATTGCCTTCATGCCTTGGCATGGATATAACTTTGAAGACTCGATCCTTATTTCAGACAGGCTTGTCAGTGAAGACAAGTTCACTAGCATTCATATACAAGAACTTACTTGCATAGCAAGGGATACAAAATTAGGAGCAGAAGAAATTTCAGGGGATATTCCAAATGTTGGTGACTCTGCCTTATCTAAACTTGATGAATTTGGAATAGTTTACATAGGTGCTGAAGTCAAGGCTGGAGATATTCTTGTCGGCAAAGTGACTCCAAAAGGAGAAACTCAACTAAGTCCAGAGGAGAAGTTATTAAGAGCTATATTTGGTGAAAAGGCTTCAGATGTGAAGGATAGCTCTTTAAGAGTCCCTTCTGGAGGTGATGGAACTATTATTGATGTTCATGTCTTTACAAGAGACGGGTTAGAAAAAGATGGAAGAGCATTAGATATTGAAGAGTCANAATTGAAAGAGATAAAAAAAGACNTAGATGAAGAACTGAGTATTATTGAAGGTGCAACCTTTTCTAGATTGGAGAATATTATAATCGGGAAAAAAGTAGCATCTTCAAAAGGGATTCCTAAGGGTTCAGCCATTAAAAAAGATCATTTAGATGCGATGTCTAAAAATGACTGGTTCAAGATCCGTTTTCAGAATGAGGCTATAAATAAACAACTTAAGCAGATTGAATTAAATCTTAATGAGTATAGAGAAAATCTTAAAGAGATTTTTAAACAAGAGAAATCTAAGGTATCTGGTGGAGATGACTTAGCTCCAGGTGTCTTAAAAATTGTTAAGGTTTATTTAGCAATCAAAAGAAGAATTCAACCAGGAGATAAGTTAGCAGGCAGGCATGGAAATAAAGGAGTGATTTCTGTAATTATGCCCATGGAAGATATGCCTTATGATGAAAATGGTGAGCCAGTTGATATAGTGCTCAATCCTCTTGGGGTGCCTTCTAGAATGAATGTTGGCCAAGTTTTGGAGACCCATCTGGGTTGGGCTGCTAAAGAACTTGGCTCAAAAATAAAGGATTTAATTGATGAAGGTCGTAAAGTTTCAGAAATCAGATCTTTATTAAACAAGATTTATGGAAACGACACCAATAAGAATCTAGATTCCCTTAATGACAAAGAAATTCAAGAGCTGGCAGGAAATTTAAGAAATGGAGTTCCCATGGCTACTCCTGTATTTGACGGAGCTAAAGAATCTGAAGTAAAAGATATGCTTGAGTTAGCAGGATTACCTTTAAGTGGTCAGTGTAAACTCTATGATGGTAGAACAGGAGAGGAGTTTGATAGACCTGTAACCTTAGGCTACATGTACATACTTAAGTTAAATCATCTTGTTGAAGACAAGATGCACGCTAGATCTACTGGAAGTTATAGTTTGGTAACTCAACAGCCTCTGGGTGGTAAAGCCCAGTTTGGAGGACAAAGATTTGGTGAAATGGAAGTATGGGCTTTGGAAGCTTANGGAGCCGCCCATACNCTTCAAGAGATGTTAACAGTTAAGTCTGATGATGTAATNGGAAGGACAAGAGTTTATAAGAATCTTGTAGATGGAAATTTTGAGATGGATGCTGGTATCCCAGAATCTTTTAATGTATTAACCAAGGAAATTAGATCCTTGGGTATTGATTTAGAACTTGAGTCAGTAGAGAAGAAGTAGGAGAGCAAAATGAGAGATTTAATCAATGTGTTAAGGGATCAAGGTCATGGAATTGAATACAATAGCATTAAAGCTGGACTTGCTTCTCCTCAACAAATTAGATCCTGGTCTTATGGTGAAGTAAAAAAACCTGAAACTATAAACTACAGAACTTTCAAACCTGAAAGAGACGGGTTATTTTGTTCCAAAATATTTGGCCCTATAAAAGACTATGAATGTATTTGTGGCAAATACAAAAGGATGAAGCACAGAGGAGTGGTTTGTGAGAAATGTGGTGTAGAAGTCACTTTATCCAAGGTTAGAAGAGAAAGAATGGGTCATATAGAATTAGCATCACCTGTAGCTCATATTTGGTTCTTGAAATCACTTCCTTCTAGGATAGCTTTGGCTTTAGATTTAACCTTAAGAGATTTAGAGAGAGTTCTTTATTTCGAGTCCTTTATCGTGATCGACCCTGGTATGACAGACTTGGAACCATGCCAATTACTTTCAGATGAAGAATATTATGAATCATTAGAGCAATGGGGTGATGAATTTAGTGCTGGAATGGGAGCAGAATCTGTCCAAAATTTATTGAGAGACCTTGATTTAGATTCAGAAATTTTACGACTTCAAGAAGAAATTCCAAATACAAAATCAGAGGCGAAATTAAAGAAACTTTCTAAAAGACTAAAACTATTAAAATCTTTTAAAGATTCAGGCAATAAGCCTGAATGGATGGTAATGGAAGTCTTACCAGTTCTACCGCCTGATTTAAGGCCATTAGTTCCTTTAGAAGGAGGAAGATTTGCAACTTCAGATTTAAATGACCTTTATAGAAGGGTAATTAATAGAAACAACAGACTCAAGAGACTACTAGATCTTAATGCACCTGACATTATCACTAGAAATGAAAAAAGAATGTTGCAAGAATCCGTTGATGCTCTTCTTGATAATGGCAGAAGGGGTAGGGCGGTTACTGGTTCCAATAAAAGGCCACTTAAATCCTTAGCTGACATGATTAAAGGAAAACAAGGAAGATTCAGACAAAACCTTTTAGGTAAAAGGGTAGACTACTCAGGAAGATCTGTAATAGTTGTCGGCCCCACTCTTAAACTACATCAATGCGGCCTTCCTAAAAAGATGGCTTTAGAGCTTTTTAAGCCTTTTGTATTTGGAAAGCTACAACAACTTGAGTTGGCAAGTACCATCAAATTAGCTAAGAAGATGGTAGAAAGAGAAGAACCAGAAGTTTGGGATATTCTTGCAGAAGTAATTAGAGAACATCCAGTATTATTAAACAGAGCCCCCACCCTGCATAGATTGGGAATTCAAGCTTTTGAGCCTGTTTTGGTTGAAGGTAAAGCTATACAACTACACCCTTTAGTCTGTAAGGCTTATAACGCTGATTTTGATGGCGACCAAATGGCAGTTCATGTGCCGCTCACATTAGAAGCGCAACTTGAATGTAGAGCGCTTATGATGGCTACAAACAATATTCTTTCTCCAGCAAATGGAAAGCCAATAATCGATCCTTCACAAGATGTGGTTCTAGGCATTTATTACATGACAAGAGAGAAAATAAACGCAAAAGGAGAAGGTCAAGTTTTATCTTCTCCTGAAGAGGCAAATAGAGCTTTTCAGTTAAATGCTGTAGATCTTCATGCAAAAATTAAAGTTAGACTCAAACCTAACAATCTTCCTGATGAAAAAACAGAAATAATAGAAACAACCCTTGGAAGAACTTTACTATATGAATTGTTGCCTGAAGGAATGCCTTTTGATTTAGTTAATAAGACTCTGGACAGCAAGACAATCTCAAGTCTTATAGATGTTTGTTATAGAAAATCTGGTTTAAAGAAGACTGTAATATTTGCAGATAGATTAATGTACATGGGTTATCAGTTCTCTACGAAGTCAGGAGCTTCTTTATGTATAGATGATTTTGTCATTCCTAAAGAGAAGGAAAAATATGTAATTGAAGCTGAAAGTGAAGTCAAAGATATTGAGGCTCAATTTGCTTCAGGCCTTGTCACCAAAGGAGAAAAATACAACAAAGTCATTGATATCTGGTCAAGAGCAAACGAGATGATAGCTAAAGCAATGATGGATAATATTTCTACTGAAGAAATAAAAGACTCAGAGGGAAATCTTGTTACCTCAGATTCTTATAATTCTGTTTACATGTTTGCCGATTCTGGGGCTAGAGGTTCTCCAGCTCAGATAAGACAACTAGCTGGGATGAGGGGGTTAATGGCAAAGCCTGACGGATCAATTATAGAAACTCCTATTACTGCAAATTTTAGAGAAGGTCTTACAGCTCAACAATACTTTATTTCAACCCATGGAGCTAGAAAGGGGTTAGCTGATACGGCACTTAAAACAGCAAACTCTGGGTATTTAACCAGAAGACTGGTTGACGTAGCTCAAGATCTAGTTATTAGTGAAGATGATTGCAAAACTTCTACTGGCATAGTTATGAGACCTATTATTGATGGAGGTGAGGTAATAGTTCCTTTAGGAGATAGAGTTTTAGGAAGAACAGTTTCCAAAAATGTTTTAGGGCCAGATAACAAAAAAATCTTAATAAAAAAAGGTACGTATATTGATGAAGATTTGATCGACAAATTTGATGATCTTGGTGTCTATGAATTAAAAGTAAGGTCAGCTATCCATTGTGAGACTATTTATGGTGTTTGTTCTAAATGTTACGGAAGGGACCTTGGAAGAGGCCATGAATCACATATAGGAGAAGCAGTAGGAATAGTTGCGGCACAATCTATAGGTGAGCCTGGTACCCAGCTAACAATGAGAACTTTTCATATAGGTGGAGCAGCTTCTGGAACTTCAGCTGAAGACAATGTTGAGGCAGGCATAGACGGTAAGATTATCTATGATTGTAGAACAATTAAAAGGAAGGATAATACCTATGTTGTTTTATCTCAGTCTTCAGAATTAAGCGTTGAAGATAAAGAAGGAAGAACAATTGAAAGATACAAGATTCCATACGGAACAACTCTTAATTTCTCAAACGGATCAAAAATTAAACAAGGAGATATCCTAGCTAAATGGGACCCCTTGACTAGACCTATTATTGCTGAGGTAGGAGGTAAAGCCAAGTTTGTTGATATAGATGATGGAATAACAGCTAGACTAAAAACGGATGATCTTACTGGCCTTTCTAATATAGAAATTATAGATATAACTGAAAGGGCTAAAGGTGAGGCTCAAGAAAAGAAACCTTCTATACATATAGTGGATGGCAGAGGAAAAGAGAAAACTATTCCAGAATCAGAAGCTCCTGCCATTTATACTCTCCCAGGCAACGCGTTCATTGGCCTAAATGATGGGCAAGACATTGAGTTGGGAAGTGTAATAGCTAGAGTTTCACAAGAGTCAGCAAAAACTAAAGATATTACGGGCGGTCTACCTAGAGTTGCTGATTTGTTTGAAGCTAGAAAACCTAAAGAGGCAGCAATCCTAGCTCTAGAAAGTGGAATAGTATCTTGGGGTAAACCTACTAAAGGCAAAGAAAGATTAATTATTACTGATGAATCAGGAAATGAGTGTGCAAGCCTAATTCCTAAGACCAGACATATAAATGTATTTGAAGGAGAGAGAATAGAAAAGGGTGACATTGTTTCGGATGGTGCTTTGAGCCCTCATGACATTTTGGAATTACGAAGTCTNGAAGAGCTTACAGAATATGTCGTAACTGGAATACAAGAAGTTTATAGGCTTCAAGGTGTAACTATTAATGAGAAGCATATTGAGGTCATCTTGAAGCAAATGTTAAGGAAAGTTGAAATAACTGACGCAGGTGATTCAGACTTCATAACAGGAGAACAAGCTGAATTATCTAAGGTAAAGGAAACTAACAAAGAACTTTCTAAGGATAAAAAAACAAAAATTAAATATAAAAGAATATTATTAGGAATAACTAAAGCTTCTCTTGCTACTGATTCATTTATTTCAGCTGCTTCTTTTCAGGAAACAACTAGAGTGTTAACTGAAGCTGCAACGACTGGACGAAAAGATAACCTCAGGGGCCTTAAAGAAAATGTAGTAGTAGGCCGTTTAATACCTGCTGGTACTGGCCTGGCTATGATGAAAGAAGAAAAGATAGAAGTGGATGATCCGGATTCAATTGATCTCGAGGAAGCCCTAAGTCAAGCGTTAAGTGAACAAGAAGTTCAGTAATTGATTGACGCGGATAATACCAATAATTAAAATGCGCGACCTTAAATTCTACAATTTATAAAAGATGTCTACTGTCAATCAACTTATTAGGAAGCCAAGAAAAAGGAAGAAGCTTAAGACNGATGTGCCTGCTTTAAAAGGCTCTCCTCAAAAGAGAGGTGTTTGTACTAGGGTTTATACTACAACACC
>JGI24816J26688_1000348_pt1 | contig 11538 bp, 8 predicted proteins | sample METZYME_3_250m_FD_26688 | JGI IMG/M metagenome (IMG submission 26688)
ATCCAGTCCTTGAGCCCGTCATTGTCCCTGTCGGTGAAGTTGTAACCCTCGTCAATGTAATCGTCGCAGTTGTCGTCTATGCCGTTCAACAGCTCCGGCCTACCCGGATTGACGTTCGGATTGGTGTCGTTGCAGTCGTTGAAGTGGTAGAACAGGTCCGAGTCGTCATCAGGGTCGTACACCAGAGGGTCACTAGACCAGTAGTTCACCTCCGCTCCGTCTGACAGCCCATCGTCGTCGGTGTCAGAGTCGAGCGGGTCGGTGAAGGTGCTCAAGACTTCTGCGGCATCTGTTAATCCATCCGTATCAGAGTCGATGACCAACGGGTCTGTTCCGTACACCATTACCTCATCGTAGTCGCTCAACCCATCGTCATCGCTGTCAGCGTCATACGGGTCAGTGCCGTAGAGCAGTGTCTCGTTCTCGTCGCTCAACCCATCATCATCGTGGTCGTAGTCGACGTCGACTCCGTGCAGTATCAACTCCCAGGAATCAAGCGTTCCATTATCGCTTGAAGAAGTGTCTCGCACCTTCAGGGTCCAAGTTCCCAGAGATGACTCATCCCAGTGTCTGACCGTACTAAACATCCAGTCAGAGTAGTCGTTCCCATCATCACCGTGTGTCTCAGCCAGCCATGATTCAGTGCCCAATGGCGATACTAGAACGATGTCCAAATCACCACGAGCCGAGTGCGTGATGTCAACAGAAACATCCACGCTTTCCAAGGAGTACTCATCGGTGACTACCGCAGTTACCTCGGACCATGAGTTGTCATCGTCGGGGATGTCTAGAGAAGGGGTGTAAGGGCCGTAAGTAGCGTTCAACTCCTCTCCCACATTAACCCAGTTCTCGGCTACAGATACCGCGGCCCCCGCGTCGACCGCCCCGAAGCCGTACTTGTGCGATATATCGTGACCAGCACCGTTGACGCTCCATGATGAGTCACTGGCATCGTTCATGCGCGCGCTGTTGACTAGAACGTGCTGTACGTCTCTCCAAGTCAAGTTCTCGTTAGCGTCGAGAATCAGCGCTATGACCCCAGCGGCTAGAGGGGTCGCGCTCGAGGTTCCACCGAAGTCGTGAGTGACGTTGCCGCTACTGTTGTAACCGCCCGAACCGGTGATGTCTGTGGTGGTGATACCCTCACCTGCTCCGTTGGAGTGCGCCGCAACGAGGATATTGGCACCTGGCTCGGCGTAGGAGGACTGCTCACCTTGGTGGCTGATGGCGGTGACTGCGATTGTGAAGCGGCTGTTAGCGTATCCATCGTAGTTCGAATCGTCGTTTGAGCCTAGACCGTTTCCTGCAGCCCAAGTTATCAGGTTACCAAGCCCCTCGCGTCCATTGTAGGCATCACTCTCGAAGGCCGCCAGCGTCAGTGGACCGGGACCTTCGAGCCTTTCCCCATCGTCGTAAGGCCCCCAAGAGTTGGTGTAGATGTCGATGTCGTCACTTTCGTAGCTCAACGCATCGGCCTCTGTAGCATCACTGGCCCAGCAGGCGATTAGCGTCGAACCGGCTATGGTTGCATTGAAGGCAACACCGGTGACGTCGAGAGCATTGTTCCCGACTGCAGCGGCCACTCCAGCGACGGCAGTACCGTGACCGTTCCAACCGGTGGGGCTGGGATCACCATCATCATCGCACCAGTCATATGAAAACAGTGCGGAATAGTGTGGCTGCAGATCACTGTGTTCGTGATCCAGACCGTCGTCTATCACGCTAATCACCACTCCAGAACCAGTGTATGTGTCCCAGGTGTCTGTGACATTGGCGTCCTCTCCAGGTAAACCATTGGTTTGGCCGGTATTCTCGAGGTGCCACTGCGCGGCGAATTCAGTGTCATCGGGTGCTAGGCGGGCGTTTTGCTTCTTCTCCACGAGTGGTGAGAATGACTCTATCTCGCCTGCTTCGAGAGACTGCTGCAACAGGGGTATCGACCGCAGAGGGTACTCGAATTGCCAGATGTATGCCCCCCGTAGGATTGGAGCCGACTCTGAGGATTCGGGAGCCGCCTTGGTCCAAGGGTGCTTGTCGATGGGGACTCTTGTGACTACGAGCCATTCGTGAGTTCCTGACAGGTCCTCCTCGGAGTAACCGCTCATGTCACCGACCCTCTCGAAGGCCAACTGAACCGCGCGTGAGTATGTTGGCAGTATCTCGTCACCCTCTATTCCGAGATCGACTGGCTGTCCTGCACTACCCGCAACCACGCCCCCAAAGGGGGCGAATAGTAGGATGATGAGAACCGCGAGCGCCGTGCGCATGGCCGAACTCGAACGCATTCGACATTTAGCCATTCGTCTGTAGCGTGAAGCACATGCTTCACGACTGAGAGAACTCTGAGATGACTGCACGGACCTCTTCATCGGTCATCATTCTGCGCTGCCCCTTGGCCACCTCGAACATGTGTGATACCAGTTCATCAGTCGTTTCGTATCCGTTCTGCTGTAGCCACCAGATGATGTTGGAGCGCCCACTCATGTGGCCTATCCTGATTACCTGCTGCAGTCCGTAGTCTGCAGCAGGTACCCCAGAGTACACGCGATCTGCGAGCCAATGGTCACCCTTCTTCATCGCCTTGACCACAGCGGACGCGTGTACACCCGTCCCGGTTTCGAAAGCATCCTTTCCGAACACTGGGTAGTTGCGGGGCAGGGCGACCTCGACGTATTCGTGCGCCTTGCGCATGTACTCGTTGAGAGCGGTCAAATCGTTGCTGATTACCCCCATCAGGCTGAGATTGACAAGCGTCTGGTCGAGCGGGGCGTTGCCGGCCCTTTCACCCACTCCGAGGGCGGTCCCGTGGATGACATCGGCCCCGGCCTCATAGGCAGCGAGGTTGTTGGCGACGCCAAGTCCACGGTCTTGATGCCCGTGCCAGTTGACCTCGATGTCGCGGCGCTTCACACCAGCGTCTGGTATCACCTCGTCTTGGATAAATGAGAGCAGCTTGTGCACTCCGTTGGGGGTCACGTGCCCGCAGGTGTCGCACACGCAGATCCGATCAGCGCCGAGTTCCAGTGCCCTCGTGTAGACGGCCTTGATCTCCTCGGGCTTGCTGCGCGTGGTATCCTCAGTGACGAACATCACCGGGATGTCGTTGTCGATGGCGAATGACACTGCCTTCTCAGCTGTCGAAATAATCTTCTCCATTGTCCAGCCCTCAGCATACTGACGAATCGGGCTGGTTCCTAGGAAGGCGCTAGCCTGTATCTGCCGCTCGTGCTTGGCCTGCAGATCGATTAGCGGCTCGATATCACTCACCACAGTGCGAACAGCGCATCCGGGGCGCAGCGCGTAGTCGTTCTCGCCCATGTGAGTTAGCATCTCGTCGATGTGGCCGACGTGGAAGGGTCCAGCACCAGGAAGCCCGAGATCCGCTTTCTGGATGCCGAGGGTCTCCATGAAGTCAATCAGTTCGATCTTCTGCTCGATGGGAGGGTTGCGAGCGCTAGGGCTCTGCAGACCGTCACGCAGGGTCTCGTCGTCGAACCACAGCTCATGCGGGTGCCCCCTCGCATCGCGCTGAATCTCGTAATCTATCTCGTTCCAATCGTAAATCAGGGCCTGCTCATCCATTGCCCCACCTCGCTTTACGACGCAACGCGATGGTGCACTCGGTGTTTGAAGCCATCGGGCTGTCAGGCCCTGGCCCGACTCTCGCTGCGAACCACCGCTACCATACTCAAGGCGGCCCCGAATCCAGCCCCCAGTATACCGAAACTGGCGGTGACCAGAACGATGAACATCAGGGCGAGATAGAGCATCGAGACGAAGAACGAGCGAGCAGCCGTCGGCAGCCTCCCAGTAGGGTCGCGCTCCTCTTCTAGGTCGATCCTCCATACCGAGTTAGCGTACCATATTGTAAGCAAGGCCACATTGCCTCCTAGAATGAAATAGAAAGTACTACTTTCTGCCAGTTCGTGGTACGATGGTACGTTCATTGACAAGATGAGTAGAATGATCGCGTACACCTTCATCTCTCTGAGAGTTCGTTCCGGCCCCTTCACATTGGGCATCATTGGGACTCCTACTCTTCCATACTCCTCTGAACGGTACAGCGCTAGCGCCCAGAAGTGAGGAGGAGTCCAGAGGAAGATTAACAGGAACATGAACCACGGCATTGGGCTACCCAAATCGAGCAACGATTCCTGCATAGCTTGAGCCGAGTCAGTCGCTACTGTAAGCCCNTCTTCGGCCGCTGCCCAGCCTATCACGGGTGGCGTAGAACCGGCTATGCCTCCGATTACTATGTTCTGAGGGGTCGAGCGCTTGAGCCAGATGCTGTAGACGAAGACGTAGAACAGGATGCTGAAAGCCGACCAGAAGGCGGCCACGGAGTTGGCCAGAGTCGCGAACCACNTCACNCCGAGAANCGACANGNCGATGCCGAATGCCAGAGCGGCGTTGGCCGAGACCTCGCCCGCAGGCACGGCCCGGTCCTTGGTACGCGTCATCAGGGGATCGATATCCCTGTCGTACCACATGTTGATCGCGTTGGCGCCCCCAGCGCTCAGGTACCCTCCTACGAATACCACTAGCATTGTCCGCACCGTGTTTGCATCTAGTTCGCCACCGAGCTGGTCGTGCACAAGCACGGAGCACAACGCAGTAATCTGTAGAAGAACGACCACCCGTGGCTTGGTCAGGGAGAAGTATGGCCTCAGATTACTCATCGTCGACCTCCGCTACAAGCGCTATCGTAGTCCCCATCCAAGTCGTAGTCAGGACGATGAAAGATAGTGAGGCTAGAAGCAGATGAATCAGTGAGAGATACTCTGTGTAACCGTCACTGAGATCCCATGACAGGATGTACGAGGCGCCAATGCCGATGTTCGCCAGATACAGAGCGGTCGAGCCCCAAATCCACTTGCACAGCACGCTGTCTGAACCGACCTCCTTCCAGATTGTCCGCGATGCCATCAGCAGGGCGACCCCGACTCCCACTACCAGCCATCTGTGGATGATCTGGGACTGCAGCACCCAGTCGTGAATCGATGTGAGCAACTCTCCACGGCACAGCGGCCACGACTCGTACAGTCCGCTTACCCCGCATCCTGTGTTCGCGCCGTTCGTCGTTGAGACGAAGACGCCAGAGAACAGGGTGATTAGAGTGGCTACCGAGAGCCACAGCAACCGACTCCTCCACTTCTCTGAAGCCGACTCGAAACCAGCCCAATCAGGCAGTTCACCATGATCCCTCGATGTCGCTAGCCAGAGCCAGATTAGGCTGAGCATGAACGCAAGGGCCGAACCTAGGTGCAACGCAACGCTCCAGTGCTCGTTGTCCATCCTCACTGTCAGCCAGCCAACTGCGCCCTGCCAGATGATTAGAGCTACAGCCACGCTGGAGGCCAGTCGGGCCTCAGAGCCGAGCCCCTCATCACGTCTGACTAGTAGCCAATTGAGGAGAACCAATGGCCCTAGGACTACTCCTGCGAGCAGCCTGTGCGCCCATTCTGTGAAGATTTGAAAAGTCGTGTAGCGGTGTCCGGCCCCCCTCGAGTCGATCTCATCGGGATTTGCCTCGTACCAAGCCTCCTGCTCGGCCTCCGAGACATCGAAACCCAATGTCCCGAAGCAGGTTGGCCAGTCCGGGCACGACTCCCCCGCGTCGTAGACCCGAATCACGCCACCGAGGGCGATGACGAGGAAGGTGACTGCCACAAGAGCGCCAGTCAGTCGCTTTGCCTGAATCCCCTCGAGCAACTGAATTCTCCCCTGAGAGAGCCTTGATGTTCAGACAAATAGACTTGCCCGAACCTATGCGCCTCACTCTGTGTGAGGGTCTACGTCAATCGGTATCCGGTTCTGCTCGTACTCCAGCATCGCTATCTTGTTGGGGTCGAGAACGACCCTCCACTTCGCCTCCTCAACTCCGTACAGTTGGATCAGCTCCTCGCTGAAGTGCTGACGCAATTCGTCCTCGGTTACGAACAGAGGAGCTCCCATGCTAATCTGAAGCGCTCTGGCGCCGATGATCCTTGCCTTCTCGAAGCGTGTGTGGGGTCTTGCGGGCTCTACCATCGGCCGGGCGACCAGCGACCCCCAAATAAGGCCTATGACGGTGAATCGCCCCCACAGGGGGCGTGCCATCCTCTCAATCAAGCTCTACCATCATGGCAACGGCGTTGCCCCCACCGAGACATATCGTCACGATGCCACGGTGCCCCCCAGTTCGCTCGAGGGCGTTCACCAGAGTCATCAGGCAGCGAGTACCTGTGGCTCCGAGCGGATGACCTATCGCCACCGCCCCACCGTGTGGGTTGAAACGGTCCTCCGAAGCACCGAGAGCCATCTGAATGGCGCACGATGCCGCTGCGAAGGCCTCGTTGTGCTCTAGGATGTCGATATCCTCCATGCTCATCTCGGTCTGCTTGAGGAGCGTGTGGACTGTCGGGATTGGAGCTGACATCACCCGGTGTGACTCGACACCCGAGGTGGCGTATCCGACTATGCGCGCCAGCACAGGCAGACCATATTTCGCGGCGGCCTCCTCGGATGCGATCAGTATCGCCGAGGCTCCGTCTGAGACCTGACTGGAGTTGCCCGCCGTGACTTGCCCGTCTTCTTTGAAAACGGCTGCTAGGTCACTTAGCGATTCCATGCTCGAAGCCGTGCGAATACCCTCGTCGCGCTCGAGCCCGCCGACGGTGAACACCTCCTTGTCCAACCAACCCTCGTTCCAGGCCCTGTTGGCTAGAGCGTGCGAGCGCACGGCGAAAGCGTCAGACTGCTCTCGTGTGATACCGTGCTCGTCAGCAATCGTCTCACCTGTATTGCCCATCGATTCACCGGTGTAGGCGTCTTTCAGGCCGTCGTGCACCAGCACCGACTCCAGCGAGGCGTAGGAAAAGTCCTCTCCGCGTCTGGCTCCTCTGATGAAGTGCGGTGCGTTGCTCATCGACTCCATGCCGCCGGCCACTACGAGGCTCGAGACGCCGGCGCTGATTTCAGTAGCCGCTATCATGGCAGCTTTGAGACTTGAACCGCAGACCTTGTTGATGGTGGTACAGGGGGTGCTGACCGGCAGGCCCGCATTGATTGCCACCTGTCTTGCAGGCGCTTGTCCGGTTCCGGTTTGTAGGACGTGACCCATGTATACCTGGTCGATAATGCCGCTAGACGCCTCGATACCGGCTCGTTGCAACAACTCCTCCACAGCCAGCGTGCCGAGTTCGGTAGCGCTGAAACCGGACAGAGCACCACGGTGCTTGCCCACAGGGGTCCGGGCATAGGCGCAGATGACCGCTTGCGGCATGACACGCTCGAGAGGCGAGCGAGCCTTCAATGGTCCGATTGACGGGTCATGCCGGCGATTACGAATCGGCGGTGTAGCCATAGAACCCGGCGTTGTGCAGAGTCGGCCTCTCCTGCGGCTTGACCAGTATCGTCCTGACTCCCCATAGGTCCTTGAAAATGCGATATTGTGATGTCGCATCGAGGTAGTCGACCCCACTGGTCCCTCCAGTGCCGATTCTCCTCCCCATGATTCGCTCGACCATGCGTGCGTGGGCATGCCTCCACTTCACCATCGACTCTTCCAGCTCGACGATAGCATCGATCAGTTTGCGTGGCCAAGTGAGCAGCGGCAGTTCGCGGTAGGACTCGATGAACAGAAGACCAGCACGGGCTCTACTGACCTCTCCGCCCGGCATCAGGAAGTCCACCGCGCCCTCGTGGGCCGCCGCCATCCTCGCCGCCATTTTGGCCGGATCTTGCGCGCCCCAGCCCGAGGACCTCTCGGATGCGGCCTCGCCGAGTGCCCTGTGGGATTCTAGATGAGCCTCGATGTACGCCCTCACGGCCGCATCATCGCCCTCACTGCCGTATGAAGAACCCATTATGGGGGTGCGCTCGACCCAGTTCATCATCGACTCGCACAGCGACGGCTTCGACATCGCAGACTCCAGTCGCGCTAGCATGGCCGCACCGCGCTCGTCTACCTCGGCCATCGCCCTGAAGTTGGTTAACGGATCCATCCCGCCAATCCTGTCCTCGTCCTTGAGGCCGAGGAGGATCTCGAACTCGCGCATCTGGAACGACTCGAAGCCTGAGGCCGTACCGAGGCCATCTCTGAACGCGAGGAAGCCCTGAGGTGTGAGGGTCTCGAGCACTGCCCATTGATTGGCCATCAACTGGAAGATTTCGGTGGTCCTGCCGAGGTGGTCGACGGCTCGCGGAATATCGTCCTCGGGGACGTGATCCCCTCCGAGGATGTCGCGGACCTCGGAGAGTTCGCGAATCACCTGCTTGAACCAGAGCTCGAAGGTCTGGTGGACGATGATGAAGTGCATCTCGTCGGAGTTTATCCCGCGGTCCTCCCCCTGCAATTCCAGCAGTTCGTGCAACCTTAGGTAATCAGCATATGTCCAGTTGCCGGGCCCACTCTCTCCCATGTTCCCTCCTGACAGCCGTCGCTTGAAGCATTGTCGCCGAATCCGAACCCTCTAAACGCCCGAACCACGCCGAAATAGCGTGTCTGGAAGGTGTGGTGGGCCGATGCCTTCCAACAATTCATCTCTTCCCGAGCCAGTGTTGTTCGTCGAGGAGGGCCTTGAGCTTAGTCAGACAACTCTGGAAGAGGCCGAGGAGCTGTTCTCGGTGGTCGAAGCAAATCGTGATTACCTCAGGGAGTGGCTTCCTTGGTTGGACGGAACTAACAGCGTAGAAGACGAAGTATCCTTCATCGGAGGGGTTCTAGAGGAGTATGGCAGGGGAGACGGGGTCCTCTATTCCATCCGGCTGAATGGTGAGTTAGTCGGATCTATGAGCCTGAATTGGATAGACCGCGGTAACCGTGGGTGCGGAGTCGGATATTGGCTGTCGGAGGAGTACACAGGACAAGGAATTGTCACTCGAAGCTGCATTCGTCTAATGGAGCACTGCTTCGACGACCTCGGCTTCCACCGCTTCGTGCTCGAGGCGGCCACCGACAACATCGCCAGCCGCGCTGTGGCTGAACGCCTCGGGATGCGCCTTGAGGGCATCACCAAGGACAGGGAGTGGTTGTATGACCACTATGTCGACTCGGCTCTTTACGCTATTATCGCGCCCGAATGGCAATCTCGAGATCAAGACTGAATCAGGCCGTGGTCCTCGAGCGAGCAGTTACCAGGAGGAAGGCATGACAGCAGGTCGTCCTGCGCTAGACCGGTAGCCTTTGAGATGCGATTGGCAATATTCTCCTTCTTCTCCCTCCCAGGAATCACCTTGCCCCATCTCTCGAAGTTCTCTGAGATTGTCGCAGGAGTGCCCGACACTGGCATCGGGACGCCATTCACCACTGCCATGCCGATGGCCAGCTCCAGAGGCAGGTCGCGGTGCCAGTTGCGCTGCCCTCGCACCACGAACGAACCCCGACCCAACGACTCACCAGTTTCTGTGGTCTTCGAGACCTGACTCGGTCTGGCATGGAATGCGGTGGCAGCAGCGCCTCCGCTGCCCCACGCCCTCGACCAGCAGACCGCGATCTGCGCAGCCTCCGAGTGCAGCGATTCCGGCAGTTCGCGAGCGTCTTCTACACCCTCAGCCAGATTCTGTACTATCTGTAGCGAAGCCACGCCCTCGGGGATGGCCTCTGACGGGTTCTGGTTGGGTGCCAAGCCGTCCTTGAGCTTGAGCGAGCACGATGGTGCCCCGTGCAGATCGGCATGGAAATAGAGGTCGTTGGAAGATAGGTGCTTTCGAACTACGATATCGTTGCCCTTTGCGTCCTTCCCGCCGATGAGGAGGTGGCCGCCTGAGAGCATCGCCCAGCGATGCTTCTCGAACCAGAAGCGCTTGCTACGCTGCCTCGACCTGAGTCTTCCCGCAGCAGCATCCTTGGCAGCGCGCTTCTCGGCCTTCTCGCGAGCCTGCTTGGTGCCGGCCAGAGCTGCTTTGGCTCCCTTGGCCTTGCTCTTCTGGGTGCTGGCCTCCTCGAAGTAGCGCTGAGCGTTCTGGTGCACTGTCTTGGAGACCTCGAGAGTGATGCTAGCACCCGGCTCCCCCTCCTCGTCTGGGAGATAGGCCACTATGGTCTGCTTCGCCGGGTCAGCGCTGTCTATCCAGGGTACATCGTAGATCTTGTCTGTGACACCCTGCCAGCCATCTGATGCGACCGCGTCGTTGAACTGCGCGAGCAGCGAATCAACGTGCTCCCAGTTGTCCTGTATCGCCTTGCCTAGTTCCTGAGTAATCGCTGCGCGCTCGTGGAACCTGTCTATGGCTGCGCTCTGCTGCGCAGCCCTACGATCCAGCTTGGCCTGCTTCTCTCCTTCGTCCTCGCCCGATTCGACTAGACGATCCTCCTCCCTGCGGATGAACGCCGCAGCGTCGTGCGAGCCGAAGACGGCGTCGTAGGCCAGAGATAGCGATGCAACCCCTACTGCCATGCTTCGATCCGTGTATGACAGGTCGATTGGGGCGATTTCGGTGATTCCTGACGAGGCAGCGTCCCTGTCGGCCTCGTTGTCAGTGGCCTCCCAAGCCTGCTTAGCATCAGAGTCGACCATCCACATCATCGCACCATCGCCTTCTGACAATTCAACAAGCATCGACTGGATGGCCCCCTCCAGCGCATCGCGCTGTCCTGAGTCGAGTGAGTTAGCATCCACCTTTTCCTCAAGCCCCGCAATCGAGCACGCCGTGCTGCCGTAGATCCGACCGAAGTTGGCCCGAGCAGCGAGTGTGCGGATTAGGTCGTGCTGACTGCCGTCTAGCAGACTATCGAGAGCCGACCGGTCCATATTGCGCGGATCAACAGTCTCGGGTGGAGGAGAGTAGGCAACTCCGCGCTTGAGCGAGCGACTGGCGTACTTGGCGTGAGTAAGCGGCTGGATGATGACCCCGTTGTCATCGAGCAACAGCACATTGCCGTCGCGGAACAGCTCGATAATGAGTCTGAGGCGACCGCCGCCGTGCTCGAAGGTCAGTTCGATGACCCTGTCGAAGCCGTACTGCTCGACTGAGATAAGACGGGAGTTATTCATGTGCTTACGCAGCACCATAGCGAACTGTGACGGCTTCGAGGGCATGGGACGGTCTCGCTGCGAGGTGTAGACTCGGCGACCTCTGACGATTACCAGATCGGTCGAGGGCAGCCCTTTCCGATTCAGACGCACGACGACCTGCTCGTAGTGCGGCTGGTACACCTTGCGCGCACGTGCTCCGACCATCTCGGAAAGCTCACGCACGATGCGTGCGACATCGAATGATGAGGACTGCTCGCGCATACTGCTCAACCCGCCCGGCTCAACTGCCCTTCATCAGGCAATCGCTTGGTCAAATCGGCCTAATTCCCGGCCGAGGACTGGAATTCCTCAATCTCTATGAGCACATCGGCCTCGTGCGCGTACTGGTTGCTGGGGACCTCGATGTGGGTCACATCTGGAAGCCTGTCTACGATGTCGAGGACCTTTTCCATGTCGTGCAGGGTGTCGGATGGCGCGGTCATCACCGCGCATGGTATAGTTACTCCCGAAAGGTCGCGTGGTAGGCTGTATCTGATGTTCGCACGGGCGGAAAGCAACAGCCTCTCGAGGTCCTGAGAGA
>JGI24816J26688_1000351_pt1 | contig 11496 bp, 10 predicted proteins | sample METZYME_3_250m_FD_26688 | JGI IMG/M metagenome (IMG submission 26688)
ACTCGAAACCCTGGTGCTTAGTATGACTTCCATTCAAATTCATACGATCACTATCTCTTAGAATCTCATTTTCCTTATCCATCGAATAAAGGGACGCAGAGTAGTCCCAGTTGCTGCCAGCTCCTTGTAAGGCTACTTCATAGCTATCAAGTTCGATAGAGTCGAGATCTGCAACAGTTTGACTTCCTTGCAAGCGGTAGAGCTCAGTAGCTTGCGGAGCACGAATACCGCGTTGAGCTCTCATGAAAAGGCTGTGATTTTCATTTAGCTCATAGCTCAATCCGATCTTTGGGGATATATCGCTGAAATCATCATCGCGATCAGCTGGTCTACTAAAACGACACCCACCAAAACCACATGCGACTCCTTGCGCATTGTCATAATTGGCGAACAATGCAAACTGACTTACTTCGACTTCGTAGTCATAGTGCATACCTTGAGGGATGGTTTTTCGCACGAAGAGTGAACCCGTGGTAGCGTTTGGTTGCATTTCTTTTAAGCTTCCATCAGTGCTTTCGGCATCTATTCCCCACGAAAAACTTGAGTCATTATTAAGATCACGATAAGCCGCAACCTGAATTCCCAGACTCCGATGTTCTGTATCTTCAATGGGTTGCCCAGGCAGATAGTGTTGAACAAAGTTCATGTTTACTTCACGAAAATAAGGTGTCGCGGTGATCTCCCAATCTCCAGATTCCATGGTAAATCTTGTCCATGCCCGAATACTTTGGCTATCTCGGTAGGCTTCTGGATTGGGGTTTGTGTCTCTTTTATCGCTATCTTCGTATGCTTTGGCTCCAGCGACGTAACCGGCGGTTTCTTGATTTAAATTGTTGAAAGTGAAACCACCCTCCATTTTTACGCCATTTCCTAGCGTGTATTCATACAACCAAGATGCTTTTTGTTGGTCGACGCCACTATCATCACGATAGCCTTCTTCATTCACTCCGGTCAAATAAAGAGACTGTTTAAAGTTGCCACTGTCTGTTCCAAAGGCAGCCTTTGTTCGATATGAGCCTCTTGGCCCTCGTTCTAGAGACAGCTCGCCGACTTCGCCTGGATTTGGTAGTCGAACGTTTACTAGGCCATGTAACGCATTAGAGCCCCAAAACGCACTGGCTGGACCTCTGATAACCTCTATACTTTGTGCATATTCGGAATGAGTATCAAACATCTCGTTAACGTTGCAGAAGCCTGCAGACCGGACTGGGATGCCATTCTCAGCTATCAAAAAAGCTCCGCATGCACCTGCTCCGGTAAGAACGGGTGACCGAATAGCCATCAAGCTTTCCTGGCCATTATTCCTGTTACCACTAAATCCAGGAACCCTTGTTAGCGCTTCCTGATAATGGCTATGCCCGATTAAATCGAGTTCTTCTTCGTTAATTACGCTGACAGCAGCATTTACATTGGTTAGCCCCTCAGCACGGCGATTATTTGCAAAAACTTCTATCTCTTCTATGGCTTGCTGACCGCTCTGTTGTTGCGCCAAAGCAGGCAATTCAGCCAATACGACTGTTGAAGTAATACCAAAAACGAGTATTTTGCGTAACATGTGTCCTTCCACCTTCATAACATGGAGCTCCATATTTTAGTGCTTCCGTAAGGCTCTTGTTGGTAGATAGAGCCTCTAGGGGCTGATAATTCGTCTTATTATCTCTATTGTACGGCNGTTTCTTTAGAGCTTTTTTAGAGACGAACTATTCAAANGCGATGAAATATAGCATAGACAACTCGCTAAATCCTCGTCTTTGCACCCTNGTCGAAGACAACGTAAACTAGCCGTCCATTTCCCTGGAGCCATTAATATAAGTCGGCCGTTAGACTTATTCCCAAGACGCATCAATGCAGGGATGGAAGAGGTATTAGCGTATGCAAACTAGAATCACTGAAATGCTAGGTATCAAGCACCCGGTTGTGCAGGGGGGCATGCAATGGGTAGGCCTAGCTGGGTTAGCTTCGGCTGTGTCCAACGCTGGCGGGCTCGGTATTATTACTGGCCTAACTCAACCGACACCGGAAGACCTGGTCAAGGAAATAGCGCTTTGCCGAGAGATGACCGATAAACCTTTCGCGGTGAACCTGACGATACTCCCTACTATCAAACCGGTACCTTATGAAGAGTACGCCCAGGCCATTGTGGATTCNGGTATTAAGATTGTGGAGACCGCTGGGCGTAACCCAGAGCCGTTTCTCCCATTATTCAAGGGAGCAGGTATCACTGTTATCCATAAGTGTACTTCCATTCGCCATTCCTTAAAGGCTGAGCGTATCGGTTGTGATATGGTGAGTGTTGATGGGTTCGAGTGTGCCGGTCACCCCGGCGAAGACGATGTGACCAATATGATTTTGTTGCCATTAGCGGCTCGTCGACTGAAGATTCCTTTCCTTGCTTCTGGTGGTTTAGGTGATGGTCGCGGCTTAGCGGCTGCCCTGGCAATGGGGGCGGATGGCGTGAATATGGGTACCCGGTTTATGGTGACCAAGGAAGCGCCAATTCACGAAAAAGTAAAACAGAAAATGGTAGAGGCTTCCGAGCTCGACACTTCGCTTATTTATAGAACGTTGAGCAATACGGCGCGCGTGTTCAAAAACNATGTCGCAGATCAAGTATTGGAGATAGAAGCGAAGCCCGGTGCAACAAAATTCGAGGACATACAGGCGCTAGTGGCTGGCGTTAAAGGTCGAGAACTTTTCGAAAGCGGAGATCTTGATAACGGTATCTGGTCGGCAGGAATGGTTGTCGGACTTATTGATGACATACCCAGCTGCGAGGAATTAATTACCCGTATCGTAGAAGAGGCGGACGCGATTATAAACAAGCGTCTAGGCAAGATGGCATCCGCTTAAAATNTTTCAGGAAAGAAATTTATGCAGATAGAAGACAAAGTAGTAGTAGTCACGGGCGGAGCAAGTGGCATTGGTAAGGCACTTTGTGAACGGTTTGCCATAGAAGGAGCTGGCGCGGTCATAGTTTCCGATATTGATCAGTCAGGNATTGATGCTACGGTAAAAGATATTTCGTCTAAAACTACTGCGGTCGGCATTATATGTGATGTGGCTAAGGAAGAAGAAATCGAAAACCTAGCCAATAATACATTAGAACAATTCGGACATATTGATCTGTTTTGTTCCAACGCTGGCATTTTTACGGCTGGTGGTGAAACCGTTTCAACGGGAAATTGGCAACGAATTTGGGAAATCAATGTTATGTCCCACGTCTTTGCAGCGAGATCAGTATTGCCTTCTATGCTCGAGAGGGGCCAGGGGTATCTACTGAACACCTCATCTGCGGCAGGTCTTTTAAATCAGGTCGGTTCGGCGCCATATTCCACGACTAAACATGCCGCTATTGGATTCGCCGAATGGTTGTCCATAACTTACGGTAATCGCGGCATTAAAGTCTCCGTGCTCTGTCCCCAGGCCGTGCGGACTAACATGACAGCCGGTGGAGACGGCGGTGTGGCAGGCCTTGACGGAATGCTGGAACCAGAACAGCTAGCAGACACAGTTATTGAGACTTTAAACGAAGAGCGTTTTCTAGTATTGCCNCATCCGGAGGTGCTAACCTACATGCGGCGCAAGACGGATNATTATGATCGCTGGCTCGGAGGCATGCGCCGATTACACGAAAGATTTGCCAAAGTGTATAAGCAGCGCGAAATATCTTCGNATTGATTGTGGTGAAACAGCAGGAGAAAATAATGAAAAATACGATTCTGCTGTTAGGTCTACTCGTATTTTCCCTTCCAACGATCACTGATGCCCAGGAGCGNATTACATTGGCTGATGAATCCGTGTTATCCGTGTTCATAGTCAGGCCATCTGAAACGACAAGCTCTCCTGCGCCACTGCTAGTTCTGATGGGAGGAGGCCCTGGTAATGCCTCGATCTCAAGAGACACTTCTATGTGGTTAGGCAGCGGATTTGCGGAGCGTGGCTGGATAGTTGCAGTACCCGTATCGCCAAACAACCGTGCGTTCCGCGGGAGTGAGAACAATGCAAAGGTAGAGCAGCTGATCGTCGAGTTACAAAAACGGGACCATGTAGAGAGAGGGAGAACTCTACTTGCCGGTATTTCCAACGGGGGCATGTCAGCGCTGGAAATTGCGCGCCGTAACCCGGGGAAATACAAGGGAGTGGTAGCCGTGCCCGCACTTGCTACATCGGTTGTTGATAACCGACCGCTGTCCGGGTTCCCTGTTTATTTACGGATTGGTGGCGCCGATCAGCTTGGTTGGGCCGATCGCTTCGACGAGACCGTTAGTGCGCTCACCGAAGCCGGTGTCGATCTGGATGCAGCCATTCTCGATAGCGCACCACATATGTTTCGCATGAACTGGGAGTCTCTGGAACCCTGGTTAAAGAAAGTGAAATAGCTAAAATTATGAAAAAAATTCTGACAATGGAGTAAATAGCTAATGAAAAAACTGATCGTAATATTTACATTATCCCTGCTGAGTAGCTTCGCACTTGCCGCCGGGCCTGCAGCCTCTATAGAACAACTTGACTGGATGACAGGTAATTGGGCCGGCAACCTTGGCCCCAATCAGTTGGAAGAAAATTGGATTGCCAGTGAGGGTAACTCGCTCATGGCTGCCGTGAGAATGACTGGTAGTGATGCTACTAGTATGTTCGAAATGATTACCATAGAAGAAGTGGAGGGTTCTCTAGTGCTGCATATCCAGCAATGGGACCCCGGCTTTGTGCCTAGAACAGAATCCGCAATGGAAATGGAATTAACAGAGATTACTGGAAATAGTGTCAGTTTTGTAAATATTTCCGGGTTTGGTATGCCAACACTGGGATACAGCCATCCAGATAGTGAAACATTTATCATCCATGTTGGCCAGGAAGGTGGAGGCAGTTTCGATATTGAACTCAAAGCCCGCAATATCTGGAATTGATTCCTATCGGAAAGTTTCTGCTTTTAAAAAAGGATTCATTTGAATCCTTTTTTTTACTCCAAAAAACGCGTCTGCGTTTCTCAAATTTAAGATAGGAAATACCGCTTTAACCTTCTCCCTCTTAAGGTAATTTAATGCTCAGCGTAGTGGTATTACGNTTGTTCTATTAACTATTCTCCAATAATTCTACCCAGTTGGCGTCTGGATCTTCCACAATCGCAATGGCTATCCCCTCTCGAATCTTTTTTACTGGCACAACGACTTTGTATCCGGCCGCCTCGATGGTCGCTACACATTCTTCTAGGTTGTTCACATGAATGGTCCAGTAGCGGTATCCGCTTGCACCACGTATGCCACCGAGAGGCGCTTCGACAGGAGCGCTAGGATCGAGCTCTATAATTTTTATGACACTATCACCGACTTTGAATCGGTTCATTGTGCCTCCTCCTGGCATCGGGATGGCAGCTTCGAATTCGAGCTTTAGTGTGTCGCGATAAAACGTCAACATAGCCTCTATATCTTTGGCGATAATCCCGATATCGATAGCGTTTTTTTGTATGTTCATTTTGGCAATACTCCTGATTCAGCTTTTTATACCGCAGCGCCCATCATAGCCTTGGTTTCAAGAAATTCCTCAAACCCTTCGACGCCCCACTCGCGTCCGTTCCCCGATTGCTTGTATCCACCAAAGGGGGCAGAGAAGTCCGGACCAGCACCGTTTATGTGTATGTTNCCGGTGCGAAGCTGGCGCGCAACCTGCTGCGCATGTTCTGGTGCGCCTGATACGTAACCAGACAAGCCATAGTCAGTNTCNTTGGCGATNGCGATTGCATCCTCATCATTTTCATAACCGATTATGGACAGTACCGGGCCAAATATTTCTTCGCGAGCAACAGTCATNTCATTATTAACGTTGGCAAAAACGGTAGGTTGCACATAGTAACCTCTCTCTAGTCCTTCTGGTCTGCCTGGCCCACCAGCTACGAGTTGAGCACCTTCTTNAATGCCTTTTTCGATCAGCCCTTGGATCTTGTTGAATTGTAATTCATTTACGACAGGACCCAATCTCGTGGTCTCTGCGGTAGGATCGCCAGTAGTCGCTTTCGCAGCCGCGACTTTGGCAACTTCAATAGCTTCTGCCATGCGTGCCTTGGGTACCAGCATTCGGGTAGGAGCATTACAGGATTGGCCGCTGTTGCCAAAACAACCCGCGACCCCACCAGCAACGGCCTTTGCGAAATCTGGAGCATCATCAAGTATTATGTTGGCGGACTTGCCCCCCAGCTCCTGTGTAACACGCTTAATGCCTTCTGCGGCAGCTTTCGCCACCTCACGTCCAGCCCGGGTTGAGCCAGTAAATGACACCAAGTCAATATCCGGATGTGAGGAAATTGCCGCACCAACTGTTGGGCCATCACCGTTAACTAAGTTGAATACACCGGCTGGAAGGCCCGACTCGGCGATTATCTCAGCCAATAAATAAGCGCTAACTGGTGCGACTTCACTGGGCTTTAATACCATGGTGCAGCCCGCGGCTATGGCCGGTGCGACCTTGCAGGCTATCTGGTTCAATGGCCAGTTCCAGGGAGTAATGAACCCACAGACGCCGGCAGGTTCCTTGACGATTTTTGTGGTGCCTCGTATTTCTTCAAATTTGTAGTTATCCAGCACACTTAGAATATTCATGAAGTGACCGAGTCCGCTTCCAAGTTGGGCAGTTTTAGAAAGGCCCATCGGGGCTCCCATCTCTTTGGAAATCGCAGTTGCCATATCATCGGCTCGTGCTTTCAAGCCTTCAATGATTTTGCTAATGACCTCCTTGCGGTCCCCGATGGTAGATTGTGACCAGGCGGGAAATGCGGCGTGTGCAGCCTTGGCGGCGGCATCTACGTCTTCGGCTGTCCCCAAGCTAATGGAGGCAAAGGCTTCTTCGGTGGCGGGATTGATAACGTCGAGGGTTTCTCGACCTACCGGCTCAATCCATTCACCATTAATTAAAAACTTGTTATAAGCCGCAGTCATTTTATTGCTCCTATTGATACGATTCGATTAACCCGAGGGTTCGCTAGTATACCCGAGATTTAATCCGCGACATAAATAGAAAAAACTGTGACGCAGCACCTAGATGCCCCGCTCATTTATGTGGTAAATGTGAGCCGATAAATTAATTATAATTCACCTTTAAAATAAAAAGGATTAAGAGCACTGGCCTTTGCACACATAGCTATTGAGCATTTTTTAAAATGCAGAGAAGCATTTTTTAAGGTATAAAAAGGGAATGATTTCCAAAATTAAGCAAGCTGTTGGCGCGCGTCTAGCTTCATTTCTTACAAAGCCGTTGTCTGGTTATCAACGACTAGACACTGTTTCCGTCGAAACTATCTCTTCAACACTCAAAACCGGGGACGTTCTGTTAGTGGAAGGTAATACGCGTATTAGCATTGCTGTTAAGTATCTCACTCAATCATCTTGGTCCCATGCCTGTCTTTTTGTCGGCAAACAGGGAGCGCATTGCTCGGAGCCCAGCTTGCTGGAAGCTGACCTCAATGAGGGAGTACGCTTGGTTCCTCTTAGCCAGTATGCCGAATTTAACTTACGTATTTGTCGCCCGGTAAGCCTGAAGGAGGAAGACACAAGGGAGCTAGTTGAATTTGCGCGATACAAGCTAGGCCACAAATATGATCTGCAGAATGTAGTTGACCTGGTTCGCTATCTTGTCCAGAAACCAGCGGTGCCACATCGCTACCGTCGAGCTATGATCAGTCTCGGCAGCAGTGAACCTACTAAGGCCATTTGTTCGACTCTGATCGCCGAATCCTTTCAATCAATTAGCTATCCTATTCTACCCAGAACAGAAGACGGGAAAGGAGTTAACGGTGAAGTGCCTCAGTTTTATAAGCGCCACTTCACACATTTTACGCCACGTGATTTTGATCTATCGCCGTACTTTAGAGTTGTAAAACCAACAGTTGAGGAAGGATTCGATTTTCGAGAATTTAAATGGTCGAGAGGTAACAAGACGGACGAGAATTAGATAATGCCCATCAACGCATTCATCGCAGCATTATATTGCGGGTCACCGCGACTAGTTTGCTCAAAAGGATATTCCACAATGCGGTCTGTTTCGACCCCGGTTCCTTCTATGGAATTGTTATCGATTAAGAGACTCTCGGCAGGTTGGTAGATCAAAATCTCAGTCCCGTCCCTCGCACTTTCCAAATATGTGCCCAGTTCCCCAGTAGAGCGGTCCCCCAGGATGATACTCCGGCCCAGTTTACCCAATTGATAGGCAAATAGTTCCGGACCTCCACGAGTCTCACTGTTTATCAATACAGCAATAGGTTTTCGGTACTGTTTTGTGTCGACNGCGCTGGAGGGGTTTGCCAAATTTGAAAGAGCGTCAGTGAAGCCACTGATATCGAAGTAGCTATCACGGCTGGGAAAGATTTTATCTAGATGTTGCAGGTCCAGAAAGCCATAGCTGTTTCTCAGGTCAATAATCAATCCATCGCAGTGGTCTAGTTCATCAATCAGATTTCTATAGGTCACCAGGTCGTTGCTGTTGCGAGATAATGCCCAAAAACGGACATAGCCGACAACTTTATTACCAGCGCTAAATTCTTGGATACTGTTAATAGTAGCTGTGCGATAACTATCATAAAGATTCTCGAACACTGGCCTTAAAGTTAGATTCATTCGATTCTGATTTCTGCGAACAACAAGGTTGTAACTATTAGAGACGGGAGAGTAGCCTTTATTAAAATCCTCAGCATTATTAAAAGAATAAACTGGATGAAAGGGTCGGCCCTCTGCTGTCTCGATAATGTCGCCCCGATTAATCCCCGCTCTGTGCGCCGGGTAATCTTCCATCGCGGCGGTTACCAGGAAGCCATTATCCGTTTGTTGAACCTGCACTCCTATGTGATTAAGTGGCACGCGATTATTTGGCCCCGTTGCCTGAAATGCTTGAAATAAATAGTAATCGAGATCATCAGCACCAAGGATAGAAGAGGGCTGGGCCTTGGCAAGTGATGCACAAGAAAACGTAAGCAGTATTAAATAGGAGCGAATCATTACTCTTCGATAACAGCCATGGCTCTCTTGGCAGCAGGTCTAGCATAGTGCCTGTCTCGTAATTCGACATATTTTTGCGGCAAATCGAATTCAAAGCGTATCGCCCAGTTAAAGGTTTGAGCTAGCAGAATGTCGGCAATTGTGAAGCTATTAGCTATTGCGAATTCACCTTCGTTTAATAGGTGGTCGAGAGTATTTATCGCCTTGGCAAATTCAAATTTCGCGGTTTCGAACATTTGCGGGATGCGATGATCTTCGGGCAATGCAAACATATGTTTCCCTTTACTCCACAAAGGTTGCTCAAGTTCAGCCAACACGAACGCTATCATCTCGTCTAGTTTCGCGTACATAGCCATGCTGGCGTTTGGTAACAAACCGGAATCTGGCGCACAACGACCAATGTAATTAAGGATGGCTACAGATTCAGTTAGAACCAGATCGTCACTGACAAGAGTGGGAACCTTGCCTTGTACGTTAAGAGCGAGATACTTAGGATTCTTTGCGCTGTCCGGATCTTCCGGTTCTGTTTTGAGCTTAACAGGAATATATTCATATTCGATGCCTGCTTCTTCCAATGCCCAGAGGCATCGAAACGAGCGTGACTGCTGCATGCCGTATAATTTCATGGCTAAATCCTGCTTTCAGAATTTTTGGGAACCTCATGGGTCGTTGAATAGTACTGAGTACCTAGTCTGGAGGCCAGCTATTCTGTTTCTCGACCTGGACTAGAGGAGGGGTTTCATCCTGCCGTTTTTTATTGATCTACAAGTCCTCAGGGAGCCAGTTAGAAGCTTAGCTAAGTAGCCTTCTTCAAATGCAGCACATGGGTTGTGTCAAAAAAATGGTGTGACTGAAATACTTCAGTCACACCATTAGCATTATTTCTTGTAAACGATTTTAGTCGATGGCGAAGCAGAAGAAGTAGCCGTTGCCTCCAGTTCCAACTAGGTCAGCTTGGGAACATCCACGTGATCCGTGAGCACTATTCCAGGAAGTTGGATTCTGACCACCGCCGGTGCGGTCGAAGTGACCTACCTGAGCAGTGCCCTGACCATTGCTGGTCCAGTTGTTACAGGTATGATTGCTGCCGTCTTCAATCAGTCGACCATCCAAGGTAGAGCCAGTGAGGATGTCGTGTTGGTTAGGAGAGTCGCCGCGACCATTTACCATATCCCCATTTTCGGTTAAGGCAGTTTGCTTGTTCAGGTTGTTGTTAGGGCTATGCAGGTTGTTTAAGTTCGAAGCAACCTCTACACCATTGGTGTTGTGCCAGGGTCCAAAGCCGATCCGGCTTCGAGCATCTGCTCCAGACGAACTGCCTGCAGAATGACTGCTGAGATAAGCTTGCCAAGTCTTGCCACGGGAACCAGCAGCTCCAGCGAGGCTTTGGCAGTGGGCATCAGCACCGGCTAGGCCGCCCAAATTAGCGCCATCACCCGATCCCACACTAGTGATAAAGAAGCTCATTTCGTTATCTTGTGAATTGACTGAAATGAACGTTGCTGCTGCGGTTATCAAAGCAGCGGAAGTTAATAATAAAGATCGCTTCATCGGTTTACTCCTAGACTGTTATTGAATATTGTTTCTTATTTACAGATTTTGTAATTAAAAATTAATTAGGTAAAGTCATGGTGGTAAGCGAGCTACCTGTTTGCAGAATGATGTACTGCTTGCCTTCATGCATCCATGAACTCATGCCGTAGCGGGTGGCTGCCGGTACTTCTACTTTGGCCAACTCTTCGCCAGTCGATTTGTCCAGCGCGAACAAGTGTGGGGTACCGTCACTTGTGACGTTGCTGTATATCAGCATGTCTGGTGTTATAACCATCTGTCCAACAGCACCGGAACCTGTATTATCAATGTCTATACCCTGTAATGCGGGTAAATTTTGAATACGCTCTGGAGTGTAACCAGCCGGTATCATCCATAAGTGATCGCCACTATTCATATCGATGGCTGTGATGCGGCTGTAGGGTGGCTTCCAAAGCGGAATGCCGGCTGGATGGCGTGGTGTTGGACCTCCGCTAGCGGCTGCATAGCGTGACAAAGTAGCTCCTGTCGGTGCTTCATAATAGGTGTCCGCTTCTTCACCCGAAACTAGGCGGCGTGAACCGCAGCCGTATCGAGACATGATATACATCACTCCGGACTCGGGGTCTGCTACGGGCGGATGAGTAATATTTACAGCGCCTGCTGGACACATCAAGGATGCCAGCATGCCTGAAGGATGATTAGCTTGTATGGGGGGGTTGAATAGTGGGCCCATATTAAATTCAGCTACCGCTTCTAGTGCTTGGCGCTTGAGTTCAGGAGTGAAATCAACCAGGTTATCTTCGCTTGAACCCAGGTATTCGTAGGGAGCTGGCTTGGTAGGAATCGGCTGGGTTTCCGATAGTTTTTCACCGGGTACTGTTGAAGCCGGCATGGGAACTTCTTCGATTGGCCAAATGGGCTCACCCGTTTCCCGGTTAAAGACGTAGACTAGTCCCTGTTTGGTGGCCTGGGCCACAATGCG
>JGI24816J26688_1000353_pt1 | contig 11479 bp, 9 predicted proteins | sample METZYME_3_250m_FD_26688 | JGI IMG/M metagenome (IMG submission 26688)
CATCATTCGAGCCAGCGTTTACCGATGAACTTTCAGCGATCATGAGTTTTGCGTTTTCGTATTTACAACATGAGGAGACGGAGGGCCAAGATATTGCTATAGGCGCTGATTTGCTCGGTGATCGACGCGGTGGATCTGTCTACTTGCGCCTTACGACACGTCGCATAGAGCAGCTCGATCGAGAGATTGACGATACGCTAACGGCTGAGATTATAGATGGCGGATACTGGTTGGTACCTCCGCAATCTTCCTGTTCTGTTGTGATAGCATATATCGGCGCAGTTGCGCCCCAGGTGATCGAGAGTTGTGACGAACTCAACCATGGCTCTCCTGGCTCGACTGCGGTGCTTGCCATTACTTCGGCTGATCGTCTTCATCGCGGCTGGATGGAAGCACAGCGGATACGGTACCGCGGATTAGAGAAGTGTTCTGCACAGGTCGAAAAACTTCTTGGTGCGATTGACTCGAATGTCCGCATCGTGACGGTTACGGACGGACATCCATCGGTACTGACCTGGTTAGGGGCTGTGGCAGGGCACCGTGTGTACGGGCTGGGGGTCGATCGATATGGAGAATCGGGTACGCTCACCGAGCTTTACCAGGCTTACCAGCTCGATGCAAAATCGATTCTTTCGGCTTGTCGGAGCTCGTAATACGCACGGTGTGTTGCTGGGATTTCGACAATACGGTAGGTTGATCCTGTGAGCGGGTCAATGATATTTTGGAACCAATCATCGACACGGCGGAAGGATTGTTCTGATTGTCTGGTAAATAACAATGGGGGGTAAAAATGGACGTGACAGGGAAAACGGCAATTGTGTTGGGTGGAACCTCTGGGATTGGCCTGGCAACGACCAATCGATTGACAGAACTTGGTACAAAGGTGGTTGCTGTCAGTCGAGAGCCTGAGAAGGCCAAGGACAGTGTTGCACAGGGCGTTGAACTTCGATCCTGCAGTGTTCTCGATAGAGCCGGTCTCACGGCGCTTTTTGAGGAATGGTCAAAGTTTGATATTTTGGTTTGCGCCGCAACCGGGGGCTCTAGGGCCGCGGGCCCCTTCCTCGAGATGGACCTCGATGCCTACCAGGCGTCTTTTGCGAAACTTTGGGGTTATACCAACGCCGTACGCCTGGGTGCAGAGCACTTAGACAGCCAGGGTGCAATTGTTCTGGTCAGTGGAGCCCCTGCGCGAAAAACCAAACCAGGGGGCATCGCGTTAGGTTCAGTCGGTGGCGCTGTAGAAGCATTTTGCCGAGCTGTTGCACCGGAAATTGCACCGCAGCGAATCAATACGGTTTCTCCCGGTATTATTGATACGCCGATGTTTGGTCCAGAAAGCTCGGAGCGCTCGAATAAGCTGGATACTGCAACAGCCGGTCATGTGATTCCCCGGCCGGGCACGGCGACTGAGGTTGCGAGCGCTATCATTTTTGTGATCCAGAACGACTTCGTGACTGGCACCACAGTCGATGTGGATGGTGGCTGGCTACTGAGCTGACTGGTTGCTCGGCGTGGCGTCTTTGCTCAAAGGGTCTCAGTAAGAGCGTTCAAAAAGGTGTCGTTTTCGGAGGTGGTGCCGATTGTGATCCTCAGTGATCCGTTTTCATCTGGCCATGGCAGCGCCTGCACAAGAATGCGATGTTCCGCCAACTTAGCAGCAATGCCATCGGAGGGGCTATTGGTACGGGCGAGCAGGAAATTTGCAGCCGATGGATAGACGCGAAGTCCGCAGTTCTGGAGTGCTAGCGAAAGCCGCTGTCTCTCGCAACTGACCGTATCCAGGACCATCTCAAGATAGTTCTGATCCCGCATCGCCGCGCACGCACCGGCCAGAGCGATCCGGTTGACATTGAAGCCAATTCGCACCTTTGAGAATCCAACTGCCAGGTTGCGATTGCTGGTGATTGCATAGCCGATTCGAGCGCCAGACAGTCCATATGCCTTGGAGAAGGTTCGGATCACTGCCCATGGGCCACTGCGAGTAGCTAACAAGGACAGCACATCCGGGCCGCCTTCCCAAGCAGCGAATTCATGATAAGCCTCGTCCACCATCAACAGACAGTCGCCGGGTACTTTGTCAACGGCTAACTTGATTTGTTCGGCTTCGAGCATACCACCTGTTGGGCTGTTGGGGGTGCACAGATAAAACAGCGCGGTGTGCTCATTGACTGCGTCCAACATAGCGTCAACGTTGTTGGATCCGTTTTCCAGTACAGGCACTGTGACGACCTTACCGCCTGCAAGCCGAACGTTTTTGCCAACCGGGGCGAAGGTGGGCCCCGGTAAAACAGCCTGCTCATTTCTATCGACAGCGATAGCTGCAGCCGCAAATAGCATTTCTCCACTGCCATTACCAAATACCAGCCGGTCCGTGCTTATGCCGATACGNGCCGAGATAATTTGAGCCAGGGCAGANCAGGAATGATCCGGATAGCGGTTCGTTATGTTGACGGCATCGTGCATTGCTGCGATGGCGTTTGGAGAAGGCGGGAGTGGGTTTTCATTCAGATTAAGNCGAACAATATCGGGATCTGGCTGGTTATCGNGCTCCTGCAGGATGTGNGGTGCCATGACCGGCATATCGTCGAATCGTTGCAGTGGNATNGNTCTGTCCATGGNTANTNTTTCNNGNCCGAATTGAAGGTGATTCAAACAGAAGATGTCGTATCTTTTGCTACTTGTTTCAGAAACACCATCGGATCGGTTCCACCGGTGCCGGTGTGGCCAGGGCCTGTTTGCGACATCTGCGATGACACATATTGTGCCACTATTTTGAGGTGAGACTGACGGAACTCGATCAGTGCATTCACACACGCTGTGTGGATGTGCCGACAGCCATTATGTCGCTCAATGGCATGGACTAAGGGTCTGTCATTCTCCAGCGCATTAATATAGGCAGCATGACCCGCAGGCATATAATTACGCATCGTAACGAGATAGGATCTTGATTGTTCTTCCTGGTGCACGATGCTGAGCATTGCATCTATAGCCTGAAGTAAAGAACTTTGTGCTGCGCTGCCACCAAAATAGTTTCTTGGATTCTGCTTGCATCCCTTGTACTCGATATTCTCAAATGAAGCCAGGAATGGCCGTATCCGGTTGTAAAATATATAGGGATCACAGTTTTCGTACATACGGTTCAGCGTCGTATTCAGTGCGACCAGGGATTCTCGAACTTCCTCAAGTGAATCTTCGATCTGTTGGAAGTCGTCGGAATGCGCTGCTTGCTGTATACGGTCGAATTGTTTGAGTACGCCTGCACCTATCGCCTCGATCTCGGTCGTGACTAAGTAGAACCAGGATTCATCAAGGCCGCCATGAAACTGGATAAGTGTCCTTAGATTGCCTAGTTTGATCGAGTCATTGGGTTCCAACTTTTTCCAGTTATTCAAGACCAGCGAGGCATGGGCCAGGGTTGGCGGTCGGCCCAGTCGTTCAGCAACCAGAGTCCAAGGTATTGCAATACTTTCTGGAATATAGCCTGAGGACTCGTAGTCCTGCCAGACGAATCCATGGCCAAATATGGATAACAGTAGCATGGCTCGTTCCAGTTCCATCGAGGTCTGTAGGGACGAGACGTCGTCAATTATCGGCATGGCTTCGGCCTGGCTCCTGAAAACACCTGCGTTCAGTAGTCCAGAGAATTCCCGAGCCATCGAATCCCAGATTTCAAATTCGTCTGGGAGTGCCTCAAGTGGTTCGTGGGCGGGTAAGAAACCGTTGGCGACGTCTATGTTATAAGAATCAAGCATCTACTTATTCAATTTTGACAGGGTCGGTATGGGTATATTCGAACCATGAGGTGTTCCCAAGTAACTAGTTCGTAACTGACCGTTTAGGTCACAAGTTTTGGAGCAGCGTAGACTGGATCTTTCCAGCATTCGGTTTGAAGAATATGGGCAAGCATCGATGCTGCAAGCCAGACATCTTCGTACCGCGTGTACAGTGGTGCGAACCCGAATCGCAGTAGATTCGGTGCCCTGAAATCACCAATTACTCCATGGGCGATGAGCGCCTGCATGATCGGCCAGCCTTCGGCGTGGCTAAACGAGACTTGACTGCCTCTTTGACTGCTGTCACGTGGGCTAGCCAGCTGCAAGGGATAATTCTCACACAGCGATTCGACAAGGTCGACAAACAGAGTTGTTAAGCGTTTCGATTTTGTCCGAATAGCCTCCATATCGACCATTTCGAATATATCTAGGCTCGATTCTAGAGCGATATAGGAAAGAACCCCGGGTGTTCCACAGCGGAATTTGTCTATGTTACTTGCCGGCTTGAAGTGTGTGTCGAAAGAAAAAGGGTCGGCATGGGCTTGCCAGCCCGTTAATGGATTAAAGGCATCTGCGATGTGTCGGTCGGCGACGAAAAGATACGCCGGTCCACCAGGTCCGGCATTGAGGTACTTGTAGGTGCAGCCAACGGCAAAATCGACATTAGCCGCATTCAGGTCCACGGGTACCGCGCCAAGTGTGTGAGCCAGATCCCAGATAACCAGCGCACCCGCCCGATGAGCCTCTTTAGTTATTCTTTCCATGTCGCGAATCAATCCGGTGCGGTAACTGACCTGGGTAAGAGTTACCACTGCAGTGGATGGGCCGATCAATTCGACTATCGAATCATCACTTTCTTTCCCCTCAACGAGTCTATGTTGTGGATAAAAATGCGTGATAGCGCCTTGGATGATGTGAAGATCCGATGGAAAGTTATAGCGTTCCGATACAATCTCAGTTCGATCGGGACGCAGTTCCAGAGCAGCCGACAGGGTCTTAAACAGATTAATAGACGTTGAATCAACCACCAGTACTTCACCAGCATTAGCACCCATCAGGGGCGCCAGTCGATCGCCGAGAGTCAAAGGCAGTATATGCCAATCCCGATCATTCCAACTTCGTATCAACCCGGTACGCCAGCCCTCGGTAACGGCTTCTTGAATCTTTTCTGGCACCACTGCGGGCATAGCACCAAGAGAGTTGCCATCGAGATAAACCAGGTCAGGTGGTAAATCAAAAAGATCTCCAATATTTGAGAGCGGGTCAAGTTCATCTTGCCTGCGAGCGTCTAACAGGCCGGGAGTTCGGCTGTTGGACAATGTTTCAAGAGAGGTGGTTGTCATCTGACTGTCTCATTTATCTGCATATACTGAGAGTTGTTGAAAGAGCACTGTATCGGTATGGGCAATATCGTACATGATGTCAAAATGATGCCGACCCTGTACTTCCGTGAGTTCTACATGGGCGGTAGTTATTGAGCATTTATCGGCATATGCCTTAGATTGACGTATGAACTCTTTAGTTTCATGTTCTGCATAGACGATGTCCAGAGCAACAAACGGATCGATATCATAAAACTGTGGGCTGAGCGCTCTAGCGCTTTCAATCGACAATCCAAGTGGTTCGTTGACATAGGTTTGAGAAATCGGCTCGAGGTCGTAGATGCCACCAATAAGGATGGCGCGTTGAGGTCGAGTAAGAAGTGTTGATCTGCCGTGATCCTGGATACCCGGACTGATTGCGCAGGCCAGGAGATGAGCACCTGCAGAATGCCCCATGACATGAATACCACTCTTGTCGAGTCCATAATGAAAATGGTTTTCACCAAGCCAGTTGATGGCCTGGCGGCAACGTGAAATCATCTGGGGGATGTTTGAGGTCGGCGCAAGGCCGTAGTTGATACTGGCAAAAGCGTAGCCGGCTGCTGTCCAGGCGGCCGCCAAAAAACTGTGATCATCTTTTGAGAGTTGTTGCCAGTAGCCGCCGTGAGCAAAAATCAGCAAAGGTATATTTTTGGGATTGGCTGGCATGGCTGGTAGGAAGAGGTCTAGTTTTTCTTCCACATTAGCGCCGTAGGGTAAGTCGATAATCAGGTGTGCCCCATAGTTATCTCGCACCTGTTGGGACTTCGTGGTGTACGATGATATGAATGGCGTAATGTCGCCTACCATACTGCTCGGTGAGTATTCTCGTTCTAGTTCTTCAGTAGATAGGCTTTTCCAGTTCAATTCTTAACACCAGTTCGAGGGCCTTGCGGTCTATGCGCCCGGAGAATGTACAAAGGAACAATTGTATAGAAAGTATCTTGAAATCGGGACTGGAGTCGAGGTTGCTTTTTCCCATCGTCCGGGTAAGGTGTTTCACCAGTGTCTAAAGATCGATACGGGATCGCGCTGGTCAAAGGTGACAATGGAGTCGTGAATGTCGAGTAAATTGTTGGAAATGAAAGATGTTGTAATCGAGGCTGAGATCGATGGCGAATGGCGGCCTATCGTCAATGGACTGAGCCTGGCCTTGGAGAAGGGTGAGATCGTTGGGTTGATCGGTGAATCTGGCGCCGGAAAATCAACCTTGGGTCTGGCAGCATTGGGATATACAAAACCGGGTTGCCGGATCGTATCCGGGTCAATCAAATTGGATGGGCTGGAACTGACAACACTNCCCGAGAAGCAACTGCGAAAGTTGCGTGGCAATCGTGTCAGTTACGTTGCGCAAAGCGCAGCGGCGGCTTTTAACCCAGCGCATCGCCTGCTTGAGCAGTTCTCTGAGTCTCCTGTGCAACATGGCAAGATGAATCGAACGGAGGCCGCATTGAAGGGACGTAGCCTTTATCGGCAACTGGATCTTCCAGACCCTGANTCGATTGGTGATCGATTCCCTCATCAAGTATCGGGTGGTCAACTGCAGCGCGCGATGACGGCCATGGCGATGGGTTGTGAGCCTGAGATTGTTGTGTTTGATGAACCAACGACAGCGTTGGATGTGACAACCCAGATCGAGGTGCTGGCGGCTATTAAGGAAGCAGTTCGCGCAAAGGGGGTTGCTGCAATTTACATTACGCACGATCTGGCTGTGGTGGCACAACTGGCGGACAGAATAATGGTGCTTCGTTATGGAGATCTGGTAGAGGAAGGGGAAGCACGGCATCTCCTTGCCCATCCCGCAGAGGACTATACGAAACGGCTGTTGTCTGTCCGCGGCTTAAGGGAGGATAAAACTCTGCAACAAGTGGAGAGTCGAATTCTTGCAGTAGACAATGTGACCGCCCGCTATCCCAGCGCGACTGAGTATGTCCTAGAGGATATCAGTATCGGGGTCGAGCAGGGAAAGACCGTCGCTGTTGTCGGCGAGTCGGGAAGTGGGAAAAGTACGCTGGCACGTGTGATTACCGGACTACTTCCACCACAGGCAGGTTTGGTCACTTTCAAGGGTGAATCACTGTCGGCTGCTCTTGCCGACAGAAGTAAGGACGAACTGCGATCGATCCAGATGATCTACCAGATGCCCGATATTTCACTCAATCCGCGTCAGCGGGTTCGGGAAACCATTGGTCGACCGTTGGAATTTTATCTCGGAATGAGAGGACAACAGAAAACGGATCGTACCGTCGAGTTGCTAGAGCAGATTGAATTGCCAAAGAGCTTTATAGATCGGTTTCCNAGTCAGTTNTCGGGTGGAGAAAAACAAAGGATCTGCATTGCTCGTGCGCTGGCTGCTGAACCAGATCTCATCATTTGTGATGAGGTTACTTCGGCACTCGACCAGCTTGTTGCAGAGGGTATACTGGAGCTTCTCCAGGGTCTGCAGAATCATCTTCAGTTGTCTTATCTATTTATCACTCACGACCTGGCAACCGTGAAGGCTATCGCCGATGATATCGTGGTCATGTATCAGGGCCGCATAATCGAGCAGGGCGTCAAACAACAGATACTGACACCACCGCACGAGCCCTACACGGAACTGCTGCTGTCTTCTGTGCCTGAAATGGATCCAGACTGGCTGGATCAGTTGATGGATCGTCGAGCACGAGGTTTAGCGCCGACAGCCGATACGGTGAGCTGAAGTTTAATATCGTTCAATCCATTGATGATGTGTCATCTNGTGGTAGTGATGNTCAAGCGGGCTCCGCTAGCAAGATTCATCAAGCCCACGCTGATTAACCTACATTTATTCGGGTAGGTCTCATCTGTATCTTTGGTTAATGTGGTCAAGCCAATTGTTTGCCGAGTCGTGCTGATGCCATGTGGCGATGTACCATGGCGGCGGTCGAGTGCAAGAGGATCAATCAATTCGATGAATGTTGCAAATAGTCAGACCTGGAAAACACCCGTAATCGTGTTGGTTGCGGGCTGTTTAGTGTCGGTAGTTGGGTTTGGAGTCCGTTCCGGAATGGGCTTGTACCTTGACCCAATGACGGTCGAGCTGGGTTGGACTCGTGAAACCTATGCATTGGCAATGGCTCTGCAGAACATAATGTGGGGAATCGGTTTGCCCATTGCCGGTGCTATTGTCGATCGGCATGGTCCAGTGTGGGTGATTGCANGCGGAGCTGTGGTCTATGCGATCGGGATCTGGGGAATGACCCTATCAGATACCAGCGGTATGCTGTATCTGACAGGTGGGGTTCTCACAGGTGCCGGAATCGCATTTACATCGTTTACTTTAGCGATTGCGGCAATGGTCCGGGCAGTAGGTCCGGAAAGGCGTTCGCTGGTGATGGGCTTGGGTACTGCTGCAGGCTCAGTGGGTCAGATTGCGCTCTCACCGTTTGCTCAGAGCATGATTGGCCAGTTCGGTTGGAACAATGCGTTGTTGATAATGGGTGCATGTACCTTGTGTATCATTCCGTTGGCTTTGTTGTTGCCTAATCATGCAAAATTTGATGAGCCCGACACCATTGATCTAACGCTCACAGCAGCACTGATGGAGGCCTTTCGCCACCGCGGCTATGTTCTGTTGACTATTGGTTTCTTTGTTTGTGGATTCCATGTGACATTTATTATGGTTCACTTGCCAGCATATGTTGTCGATTTAGGATTATCGGGGAGTGTTGCGGCTTGGTGTTTGGCTTTGATCGGTGTGTTCAATATCATTGGTTCTATTGCAGTAGGCCTCTACGGTCAACGACACAGTAATTCAAATGGGTTGAGTTTTATTTATGCTGGGCGTGCAATTGTTATCGCTGCCTTGCTGTTATTGCCTAAAACAGAATTTACGCTCTATCTATTCTCCTGTGCGATGGGATTGCTTTGGCTGTCCACGATTCCACTAACCACTGGTGTCGTCACTCGCATATTTGGAGTGCGGTACATGGCTACGTTGTTTGCGGTGGTATTTTTTAGTCATCAAATAGGGAGTTTCATTGGAGTGTGGTTAGGTGGTTATATTCATGATCTAACCGGTACTTATGATGCTGTTTGGCAGACCGGTATTGTTCTGGGAATTGTTGCTGCGGTTCTCCATGTACCGATTGACGAAAAACCTCTCAGAAGGGCAGCCAGTACGGCAGGGTAACCGGCCAACAGCAATGAACGACGTTTGGACAGATCGATAGGATTGCCTAGAAACGGGTGTCGACCTGATCGAGAGCAGCGCCGCGCAACTGCGTTTTAATTGAAGTCTCTGGTCATCTAGATACCGATGTTAGGATAGTTGATTATGGAGCTGACTTGACGCACAGTAGTGTGCGCAACCTCTGGAGTAAGGGATGATTGAATCGAGTTTACGGATATTACGCACAGATGTTTCAGGCATGCCGATCGAATGGATCGGTTTTGAAGAAACAGTGAAGCTCCACTGTCTGGAACAGATACTCTATCCGATGGGTTCTTCTTTGTATGTTGTACGCGGCGGGATAAACGCGAGAACCGGGCGCCGGAGTACGCTTGAAGTTTACTCAATCATCTGTACGCTGGGTCAATCACGAGCCCACCTAAGGCGTCATCCTTCATATACACCACCATTAAACAACAAAGCATTGTTTCGGCGTGATGCACATCTCTGTCTTTATTGCGGAGGACAGTTTTTGCCCACTCAGCTATCAAGGGACCACGTGCAGCCTCTCAGTCAGGGGGGTGCGGACGTGTGGCAGAATGTTGTGACAGCCTGTAGACGATGCAATCATAGAAAAGGCAATCAGACACCTGAAGAATCGGGACAGGAACTGCTGGCAGTACCATTTATTCCAACCCATGCCGAATATATCTATCTGTCTGGTAGGCAGATCTTGGCAGACCAGATGGAATTTCTCGTTTCACATTTCCCACGAAACAGTCCTCTTCACGAACGAATCGGGCAGGTAGCCTGAGAATCGAATTTGACTCGATGTAACAATGGGTAACGACAATAGTCTGAACAGGGGATTTATGACCCGCGCCGTACATTCGGGCGAGTCTCCAGATCCTGTTACCGGAGCGTCTGCACCGAATATCGTGATGTCGAGTACGTTTGTTATTGATGAGCCGATCAGCTTCTCGGCCCAAGACAAACCTGATGATGCACCTTATGTTTATAGTCGTTGGGATAATCCTACGGTCACGGTCCTTCAGGACAAACTTGCGGCACTGGAAGAAGCTGAGGTCTGCCGATGTTTTGCATCAGGTATGGCAGCGACTTCGGCGTTGTTATTGAGTACCCTCAGCCAAGGTGACCGACTGGTAATGAGCGATAGTAATTATCCGGGAACGGCAGAGTTTGCCCGAAAGATATTAACCCGTCTTGGTGTAGACGTTATCGTGGCCGACCTGTCTGATTTGGAGGCAGCAGATCGTTCGATAACGGCGGGTGTCAAGCTGGTCTGGGCAGAAACGCCAGCGAATCCAACATTGCGTCTTACGGATATTCGAAGTGTTGCTGAGCTTGCTCATTCAGTGGGTGCAGAGTTAGCGATCGACTCGACTTTTGCTTCTCCAGTAGCGACTCGTCCGTTGAAGTTGGGGGCAGACTATGTTGTTCACTCTCTCACGAAATACTGTTGCGGGCATGGTGATGCGATGGGAGGTGCAGTTCTTGGACGACGAGATAAGTTGAAGAATATAGAATCGGATGGTCAAATTTATATGGGTGGTGTAATCAGTCCATTTAATGCGTGGCTAATTAATAGAGGGCTGGCGACGCTACCCATGAGAATGCAGGTACATCAGACAAATGCCACCTGCGTTGCGGAATTTCTGGAAGGACATAAGAAGGTAAAAAAGGTGCTGTATCCTGGACTTTCCAGCCATCCACAATTTGATTTGGCCGTACGTCAGATGGATAATTTTTCTGGAATTGTGTCAGTGCAAATTGATAACGGCCCTGAGCTAGTTCAACGCATGATGTCAGATCTGAAGATATTTCACTATGCAGTGTCATTAGGTCATCATCGCAGTCTGATCTACTGGCTAGGCACAGACGATCTGATGCAATCAAGTTATGGGCTTGAAGGAAGAGCGCTGGACGCTTACCGGGTGTTTGCCGGTGACGGTGTCTTCAGGATTTCTGTGGGCCTGGAAGATCCCGAAGATCTATGTGACGATCTCGCTCAAATTCTGAGTTGAATCGGTTAATTGGGTGTTTGTTGACTCTAGGCTAACAAACTGTCGAGCTTGCTGGTCAGCATGGTAGGAAGATCGTACCATGGGTCCCGAGGCAACGTGGCCGAATCCCATGCGGCTTCCAAGTGTGGCCAAATCTAGAAACTCTTCCGGAGTGACATAGCGTTCTAC
>JGI24816J26688_1000358_pt1 | contig 11419 bp, 12 predicted proteins | sample METZYME_3_250m_FD_26688 | JGI IMG/M metagenome (IMG submission 26688)
TTATGATTTTGTTAAAAAAGAAGGATTGTTTTCTTTAATTATCCCAAAAGCCTATGGTGGTCTTGAGTTTTCACCACTAGGAGTTGCTTCTGTCATGGCAANAATTGGTTCNAGAAGCCCAACATTAAGCTCAATGGTCGGGGTTCCAAATTCCTTGGGTCCTGCAGAATTATTAATGCATTATGGGACAGAAGAGCAAAAAGACACTCTTTTGCCTAAACTTGCTACAGGTGAGTTAGTTCCTTGTTTTGCTCTAACTGGCCCTTATGCTGGATCAGATGCTACATCAATTCCGGACACAGGCGTAGTTTGTAATGGCACCTTCGAAGGCAAAGACATTGTTGGGATAAAACTTAACTTTGACAAGCGGTATATAACGCTTGCACCAATAGCAAGTCTGATCGGATTGGCTTTTAAGCTGTCTGATCCTGATCATCTAATAGGTGAAACCACAGATTATGGGATTACTTGTGCTCTACTCCCTAACGAACTAGAAGGCTTAGAGTCAGGAAGAAGACATCTGCCCATTGGTATCCCATTTATGAACGGAACCATTACAGGAAAAGATGTGTTTATCCCTCTTGATTTTATTATTGGCGGTATTGAACAAGCTGGCGGGGGTTGGAAAATGTTAACTGATTGTCTGTCAGCAGGAAGAGCTATTTCACTGCCATCAGGTGCCATGAGTNGCGCAAAATCTGCTGTAGCTGTTACCGGAGCTTATGCCAGAGTCAGAGAGCAATTCGGTATGCCCATTGCAGAATTTGAAGGCATATTAGAACCACTAGGAAGAATGGCAGGTAGAGCCTATATTATTAATTCTTCTCTTTCAACCACTGCAATGGCAATAGGTGCTGGTCAAAAGCCCTCTGTTATTTCTGCAATTATGAAATATCACACCACTGAATTATCTAGAGCTATCGGGACTGATGCCATGGATATCCATGGGGGCAAAGCGGTGATGTTGGGTCCAAAAAATTATCTCTCCACAGCTCATGAAGCTGCTCCAATAGCAATTACAGTCGAAGGAGCAAATATTATGACCAGAAGCCTGATTATTTTTGGGCAGGGTGCTTTTAGGTGTCACCCTCATGTGCTTAAAGAAATTGAAGCCGTTAACTTGGAGGATCAAACAGAAGCTATTGAACAATTTGATATCCATTTCTTTAATCATGTGGGTTACACAATGTCTAATGCTGCACGTTCTTTGGTGAGAGGTATAACAGAGAGATTTACCGATAGCCCGGTGTTAGATGAAACAGCCATATACTATAAGCAGATTAATCGATTCAGTGCTGCTTTTGCCTTACTCACAGATGTTTCAATGTTGGTTATAGGTGGCTCATTAAAAAGAAAAGAAACAATATCAGCTCGACTTGGAGATGTGCTCAGTTCTCTATATTTAGCAAGCACCTCATTAAAGTATTATGAGGATGTTGGAAACAAAGAAGCTGAACTGCCTCTTGTTCATTGGACACAAAAAACACTGATTAATGAAGCTCAAGAAAAGATTCACCAAACCCTTTCTAATTTTCCGAATAAACTAATAGCATCTATAGTGCGCTTTCTCATTTTTCCTTTAGGGAGAAATTTTTCAGGACCAACAATCGAAGAAACTTTGAAAATAGGAAAGCTCATCTCACGTAAAACAAAAACTAGAGACAACTTAATACAAGGGATATATCTCAATGAAGAGCCAACGAATCATTACGCACAAATGAATAAAGCACTGGAATTATATGAAGTGTGTCACCCTATCAAATCAGCAATTAATAAAGCTGCAAAGAAAGGTCTGGTCCAAGGCAATAATTATAATGAACTAGTCGACTCGGCAATTAAAGAAGGCGTTGTTTCTAAAGATCAAGCAGATCAACTCACTGAATACATAAAAATAGCGGAAGATATAATCAATGTTGATGATTTCTCTCAAGAAGAAATCGACCAGATTCGTTAAGACTTTACCTCCAAAAATTTCTAAGTATTAGTGAGATAATTAAATCTCTAACTTTCTCCGAAAATATCTCGTGTAAATAACTTAGATTCAACATCTGCTAAATCTTGTGACATTCGATTTGTTACAATCAGCTCGGTGGTTTTTTTAAACTCATCTAGATCAGCACAAACTCTGAAACCCTGAAAATCTATTTGATTTTTTAACAGTGGTTCATAAACAATGATTTCTTTACCTTTATTCTTGAGTCTCTGCATAATATCGATAATGGATGATGATCTATAATTATCGCTTTTATTTTTCATGACCAGTCGATAAAACCCTATTATATTTATACTATGACCAAGGATTTGTTCAGCTAAAAAATCTTTTCTTGACTCATTAGAAGAAATGATAGCCTTTATGAGATTCTGTGGGATTGTTTTATAGTTTGCCAACAGTTGCTTAGTATCTTTGGGTAAACAATAACCTCCATAACCAAATGATGGGTTGTCATAGCCTTCTCCAATTCTAGGGTCCAACCTAACACCTTCAATAATCTCCTTTGTTTGAAGTTTCTTCGTCATGGCAAAAGAGTCCATCTCATTGAAAAATGCTATGCGCATTGCTAGAAAAGTATTTGAAAATAACTTCACAGCCTCTGCTTCTCCAGAAGGCATAAACATCGGGGATATATTCTTAATTGCAGATCCTTCGATAAGCAAATTTGCAAACTCTTTTGATTGTTTTGAGTCACCTCCAATAATGATTCGTGTTGGAAATAGGTTATCTTTTAGTGCACTCCCCTCTCTTAAGAATTCAGGAGAAAAAATAATACGATCAGTGGAATGTTTTTTTTGCAAAAATTCTGTGTGTCCCACAGGGATTGTTGACTTTATGATAACCAAAGCATCATGATTTACCATTAAAGCGTCTGCTATTACAGAATCAACTATCCCTGTGTCAAAAGCATCAGAATCTTCATCAAAGCTAGTGGGGGTAGCGACAATAATAAAATCAGCATCTGTATAAGCTTTTGACTTGTCAGTAGTAGCGGTTAAAGAGAGCTGCTTTTCACTAAGAAAAGTTTCNATCTCTTTATCAANAATAGTCGATTCATTATTATTAATTTTTTGAACTCTGNGTTTATCTATATCGTGAACCATGACATTGTTTTTTTGTGCAAATAATACTGCTAGTGACATGCCCACATACCCAGCACCCACAACGGTTATTTTTACTTTATTCATCATCTGTTTGATTACTTATAAATAATATATTTCACTCCTACCTTAAATCTATGATTGAGAAATTACTATCAGATAGTGTCGAGAGAAAATGTGTCAATTTCTTCTCGCTATTAGTAATTACCAGACCAAGATCACCACCTCCAGCTCCAGAGGGTTTATAAAAAATATCTGCACTTCTAGCAAGATCTATAAGCCGTTTATGCTCATCTGAGAAAATTCCTAAATTAAACTTTTCATTAAGTTGCTTAATAAAAGTATTGTATTCCCCCATTAACTCTAAGATCTTTGCTGAGTTTTGAGTATCCCAAGCAGTTGAGATTTTGTTTAGTAGATGGTTTATCTCCGAATACAATTGTTTGAAAAAGATCTGGTTAGAGTCCTTACCATGATTATATTTCTCTATCATTATCTTTGTTGAGCTTTGATCGCTTGTAATGACTCCTTTTATGTATAGGTCTGATGGCCATTTGAGACTTCTCCATTTAAGCTCATTTGCCATTTTAAGGTTACACTCAACTACACCACAATCAGCATAGGAAGTAATAACATCCAATCCACTACCAAAATTATCTTGACTAAGAGCATGAATATTCAAAGCTTTTTGTAATTTTTCTGATTCAGATAATTGCAAATTAAAATACCCATCTAAAGCGCTAATTATTACAGAAGCAATTGAAGCACTTGAGCCTAAGCCAATTTTCTTACCCTTCGAATAAAATTCATTGGTGTCTATTGAGATTAATGCTTTGGAGGGTTTAACTTTCAACTCACAAATTGCTAAAGAGATAAATAAACCAAAACTTTGTGGATCATTTTCAACCCAATCAACCTTAAAGTTATTATTAACACTAAATTCAAAATATTGATCTAGGACGGAGGAATAAAATAGATTATAAGGCTTGTCATGATTTTCTATAGAGACACTAGATCTTTGTTTTGTTGAAAGAATAATTGCAGAACCTCCCTCCAAAGCTAAATATTCTCCAGATAGAAAAACCTTGCCAGGTGCAGTTCTTTTAACCCTCATTGACTACCCTGGCTCCATAACCAATATTTGCAACAAGTGTCTGCCTAACACTAGGCAAGCTAGATATTCTCTTTTGGATCAAACCACTATCTTCTGTTTTGCAAATAATCTTGACTTGTGGCCCAGCATCCACTGTATGAAAAAGATCAACACCAGAGCTTCTAATAGTTTCTATTGCATTAATGCAGTTAATTGTTTTGTTAGTCATATAATTAATTGAGGGATTAGAGGTCCTCATCACTTCATGCATTTGTTTACAGTTTTCCTCAGCAATCTGCCCTAGTGCCCTAAGATTTCTTTCATTAATAGCGTTTTTAGCTTGCTTAATATGACTTGCATTAACTTTTAACCAAGCTTTATAAAGCGGAGAGGTTTTCCTAGAAATTTCCATACCTTCTCTGGAGCTAATTGTTTTTCTTTGATCATCTGTTATACAAACAATCACACTCAAGGGCCATTGATTAGGTTCTGCTAATGTATGGCAATCACACTGATTCTCAATATCTAATAGCACAAGGCCAGGAAAAAGTGATCTTGGCGCCGAACCAGAACCTAACATGGCAGCCTTTGCCATTTGCTGATTTGTGAGGCCTAAATCAAACAAACTATTGTAGGCAACAACTATTGAAGCCACGCCTGATGCGGATGAGGCAAGACCTGCAGCTGTTGGAAAATTATTGTCTGATTGTATAAGGCAAGGTTCGTTAACTTTGCCTACTTTTGATAAATAATCAAGGGTGGGTAATAGTTGGCCTAAATCAGGTTGGCGCTCCCCATTTAATTCCCATATGTTCTCTTGCATCTCTGGTTGTTGTGATATTTTTGTGGTGGAAGTTAGAGTATCTATAGTTAAAGATATCGAACTCATAGCAGGAATATTGTTAACAAAATCAGTCTTTCCCCAATACTTTATTAGGGCAAAATTTGGATGGGCTATTGCGGTTACTTCTGACAATTGAATCTTTAGGCAAAAAATTAAATATGTTATTGAAATAGTATACTGTATCTCTTTATCAATTAGAGGAATTGGAACGATTACTTATGACGCTGTTCAAAGAAAAAACTAGTGGCCATATAGAAGAAATTAATAATTATCTAGAAAGCTGGTTGCCTAATAGTCAAATTCCACCAAAAAACCTCCATCAGGCTATGAATTATTCAGTGATGAATGGGGGCAAAAGAATTAGGCCTCTGCTTACTTTTGCAACTGCTGAATCATTAAATATTGACCATAAAATGCTGCTACCTGCTGCTGCTTCTATCGAATTACTACATTCCTTTTCCCTGGTTCATGATGATTTACCGTGCATGGATGATGATGACCTTCGAAGAGGACGCCCAGCAACACATAAAGCTTTTGATGAAGCAACTGCGGTTCTTGCTGCGGACGCATTGCTCTCTTTAGCCTTTGAAATATTGAGTTCAGACTTAAGCTTCAATGGGTCTAAGGAAATTAATGCCTCCTTGGTTTCACTCATTGCTAATGCAACAGGCTCAAAAGGTATAACTGGTGGACAAGCATTGGATTTAAATGCGGAAAGCCTGATTTTAGATCAAGCAGAGCTGGAACATATTTATCGACAAAAAACAGGGAAACTTTTGAGAGCATGTGTTTTATCGCCCTGCTGCTTTATTGATCTAGGATTGGAAAAAACAACGGCTCTTGAAAGGTATGTTGATGCGATAGGATTGGCTTTTCAGATTAAGGATGACATTATCGAAGCAGAGGGTAAAACTGAAGACATTGGTAAATCATCACATTCCGATATTGACCAAGCAAAAGCTACTTTCCCTAAAATTTTCGGTTTAAATCACTCAAAAAAGAGAGTGAATGATCTTTTACATAATGCTAAGGATGCTTTGTCAGTTTTTGGTAAAGATGCAGAACCATTAATCTCAATGGCGGAAATAATAGTCTCTAGAAAATTATAAAAGACTTAATCTCTTATACCGATTCCCTTTTTTAAAAGATACACAGCCACTGAAAGTAGCAATATAAAAAAACCACCAATCATTAATAATCCGTCCATTATTTCAATATCTGAAGTACCTAGAACACTATAGCGCATAGAGTTCACCATATATAAAATGGGGTTTAATCGAGACAGTGTTTGCCAAAAATCGGGTAATAAAGTCACCGTATAAAACACGCCGCCTAGGTAGGTTAGTGGAGCCAGAACAAACGACGGAATAACTGCAATGTCATCAAACTTCTTTGCAAAAATTGCATTGATCAATCCTGCTAATGAAAACACACCTGCAGTCATAATAATTACCAATAGGGTCAATAGTGGGTATTTGATATTTAGTTCGGTAAAAAATAACGCTATAAAAGAGACCACGGTGGCAACAAACAAACCTCTTATGATGCCGCCAGCTAAGTAGCCTATAACAATAGAGGCTTCATCCATGGGAGAAACCAGCATTTCTTCAATGTGGCGTTGAATTTTAGCGTTAAAAAAACTTCCCACTACATTACCGTATGAGTTGGTTATCACTGACATCATGATTAACCCGGGGGCGATATATTCCATATAAGGATAGCCGTCCATTTCACCTATTCGTTTACCAATTAAGGTGCCAAAGATAATAAAATACAATGACATCGTGATCCCGGGTGGAATCAAGGTTTGAACCCAAATTCTTAATACTCGGCTTGTTTCTTTACGCATCAAAGCAAACATACTGATAATTTGTGGGCTCATTTGGCAGTCTCTTTAGATGGATTATTGGTTAAATCAATAAATAACTCTTCTAGTCTGCCGGTCTTATTTCTCATACTAATAACTCTAATGCCTAGAGTGTCTAGCTGGGTAAATACTTCATTAATGCCTTGTGACTGTAATATTGAAACCTCAATTTCATGTGGAGACTTTAGGCTTGTTGTGTATCCCTCTATTATCGGTGCCTCGTTAAGCGGTTGGCTAACATTGAGTATAAACACTTCTTTTTTAAGTTTTTTTAATACATTGAGCATGGAGTCATTTTCGATAATTTCCCCTTCATCAATAATTGCAATCCTATCGCACAACTGTTCNGCCTCCTCCAAATAATGGGTGGTCAATATAATGGTTGTGCCTTNTTGATTGAGTTCTCTTAAAAAACNCCACATCATTCTTCTNGTCTCAATATCAACCCCAGCCGTTGGTTCATCGAGCAAAAGTAGCTTTGGTTGATTAACTAACGANCGTGCAACCATCAATCGCCTTTTCATGCCTCCTGAAAGATCTCTTGCATTGCTGTTTCTTTTGTCCCATAAATCCATTTTTTTAAGGTAATATTGAGCTCTCTTTTCAGCCTCATTCCGAGAAATACCGTAAAAGCCTGCTTGGTTTATAAGAGTGTTTATACATTTATCAAAGAGGTTTAAATTCACTTCTTGGGGAACAACACCCAGACAAGATTTAGCAAGACTCAATTCAATATCTATATCGTGACCAAATACTTTAACAACTCCTGATGTTTTATTAACTAGGGATGTTAAAATTCCTATCGCAGTTGTTTTCCCGGCGCCATTTGGCCCTAATAATGCAAAAAAATCCCCTTGATTCACCTCAAAATTAATAGCTTTTAAGGCCTGAACCCCGCTTTTGTATTGCTTTGAAAGATTTTGAATTGATAATGCTTTCATGAAACAGCATTTTGCACCCTTCTCAAAATAAAGCAATAATGTTGCTATATTTTCATAGTGGAGCTAACAACCATGACTCAAATTTGGCATCAGAATAACATCGATCATTTAGAGGCAATGAATATTGTTCACAAAGGCACACTGATGGAAACACTAGGTATTGTTATCACTGAAATTGGTGATGATTATGTGAAGGGTACGATGCCAGTTAATGAAAGAACTATCCAACCCTATGGAATCCTTCATGGCGGTGCATCATTAGGATTGGCTGAAACCTTAGCAAGCACAGGAGCTGGGTTATGTATTGACTACACAAAATATAAAATTGTTGGTCAAGAGATCAATGCCAANCACCTAAGATCAGCAACANAAGGCCTAGTTACAGGAATAGCTAAGCCTATTTTTATTGGCCAACGCACACAAGTTTGGGAAGTGAAAATATATAAATCAGAGACTGATTTTAACGATAACAATCTATGTTGTGTTTCTAGGATGACAGCTCTTAGGATTGACAGGAGTTAGTATCACTCCTTTTGTTGTTTTATTCTTTGTTACTGCCTTCCTCTATGCCGCAGTAGGTTTTGGGGGAGGTTCAACATATAACGCCTTGTTGGTTATCAGTGGTGCTGATTATCAAGTTATACCAATGATTGCACTTGTTTGTAACCTCATTGTGGTCAGTGGGAACCTGTTACAATTTCATAAACAAAAACTTATCCCATGGAAGTTTGCCTTACCCATTATTTTAGTATCAATCCCAGCTGCTTTTTTTGCTGGGAGAATGGTAATTAGCCAATCTCAATTTGTTTTAGTTCTGGGATTGAGCTTATTGTTATCCGGTCTCTTGATGATGATGAGGGAAAACGAAGTGCAACAACCCTCAGCATGGCTTAGTACAAAAAAAGGCATCATGGTTAACTTAATTATAGGCTTTTTGTTGGGCGGCTTGGCCGGTTTAGTCGGTATTGGTGGAGGAATATTTTTTGCCCCTCTTTTGCATTTACAACGAAGTCTGCCCACAAAACAAATTGCAGCTTTTTCAAGTGTTTTTATATTTTTTAACTCTTTTGCTGGTCTTATTGGGCAAGCATCAAAACATTCTCAATTCATAGGTTTAGATATCCTCACAGAGTACACCTGGCTTTTGATCGCTGTCTTTATAGGTGGACAAATTGGGAATAGATTGGGTGTTTCAGTTATTTCTGCAATTGTCGTTCGCCGATTAACTGGGGCACTGGTAATATATGTTGCTGTAAGGCTGTTATATATATTTATCATCACTTGATTATGGAACAAACAATTCAAATATCAATCCACTACTTTGCAGGATTAAGGGATGCAACAAAGAAAGATACTGAAATAATAACAATAAAAAAAGGTACCACTGCAGAATCTGTTTACCAACATTTAATTACAAAATACTCCCTGCCAGATATTAACCGTCTTAAAGTGGCTATTAATGACAGTTTTGTTTCCCATGACACAATAATTATGGATCAAGATAAATTGGTATTCATACCTCCGGTAACTGGAGGATGAGTAATTTTTTTATCAATCAAGAAGTTATTCATCCAGATTTAATGGTCACAGAAAATCCAGACCATCAATCTGGAGCAAAATCAGTCTTTGAGGGAATTGTCAGGGAGAGTAATTTAGGGAAATCTGTCACCTCTTTAGAATATCAATGTTATGAGGAACTAGCTGTAAAAGAAGGAAACCTTATCATCAGTGAAGCATTGAGTACATTTGATATTAATTATGCTTATTGCGTTCATCGTATTGGTTTGCTCAATATCGGGGACACTGCAGTGATTGTTTTGGTTTACGCAGAACATCGAGATGATTCATTCAAAGCCTGTCGCTTTATTATTGATGAGGTAAAGTCACGAGTCCCTATTTGGAAAAAAGAACTCTATGTATCAGGTGAAAGTGAATGGCTGCAAGGTGCAGGTTAGCTATCAAAACATATTATTGAGATAAAAACTCTCGTTCTGCTAGCTCTTTAGCCACTGCCAACATGTCTTCAAAGGTCTTTACAGCAGGGCCATTGGCTGTGTATTTACCGTTGATCACCATAGTTGGCGTGGAACGAATTTTATATTTACTGGTTAAACGTTGTGCTCGGTTCACTTTGCTTTCTACTGTAAACGAACGAAAGCGACTTAAAAACTGTTGTTTGCTAATGCCTTGCTCAGCAAACAATTGGTAGATTTCATTTTCATCCGTTAAAGATTTTCTATCCAAGTGCATTGCTTTAAATATTTTCCTATGCATAACATCCAAATTACCTAGCGATTCAGCTGTGTAGTAAATTCTTGCGTGTGTTTTATAAGCATCATTAAACACAACGGGCATTTTTTTAAAATCAATATAGTCAGCCTTACTCTTTTCGAATTGATCCAAATAAGTTTCAAAATTAAAACAGTGATTGCAAGAGTAAGCGAAGACTTCTACCACTTCTATTCTTTGTTGTTCAGCAGACATGTTCTCAACTGTGGATATTATTCTGTAATGTTTATTGTTTTGAAACTGCCAATGGTCGTCTGCATGACTTAATGTCGGAACAGCAAATAACAAGCTGAAGCATAAGACTGTTTTGAATATATGGTGTTCATTTAATTTGCTCCAAGCGCCTGTATGTATTCTGCAACTGCTTCAATTTCATCAGCAGTCATTCTTGGGGTTATGGTTTGCATCATGTTATTAATTCCAGGTTTTCGATTACCATTGATGTATTCGTTGAGAGCAGTTTTTGTATAGGCTGAATGCTGTCCAGCTATTGATGGGTATACAGCCCCAGGATTGCCTCTTCCTGTTGGTCCATGGCAAGCAATGCAAGCTGCAACACCAGATGAATTACCTCCTCTGTATAAGGACTCTCCTTGTTTAGCTAACTCGTAATCATAAGTTTTTTCAACGGGTGCTTGTGTCTGGTAATAAGCTGCTAAATCCATCATATCTTGTTCTGAGAGTGTCATTGCCAATGGGTACATGATTGTGTTATTTCTAGTGCCATTGGTATAGGCCTCTAGGGTGGCAATAAAGTATTTCTCGTGTTGACCAGCCAAGCTGGGCCATTCAGGATTGGTGCTATTGCCGTCTTGTCCATGACAAGCGGAACAAACTTGCGATTTAGCTCTCCCAGCTTCAATATCACCTTCAGCAAAAATTTGATTTGCTGATAACATGCCAACATTTACAATCAAGAAAACAAATATTGTTACTGTGTTATAAAAATACTTTGTCCTCACAAAAACTCCTTTGAATTTTATTGTCATTCTACTTCTTGAGTAGAATTCGTTATTATCTCTTTTATACCTTTTGAATTAAAGCACGAATTATACACTTAAGTAATTAATCACAACTATTATGACTTTCGAAAAAATTAATTTTCTAACTAGTGCTGCTAATCTTGATCAATGTCCTGATGATTTGGGTTCTGAAATTGCATTTGTTGGTAAATCCAATGCTGGAAAATCAACAGCAATAAATGTGATCACTAATCGAAAAAATATTGCAAAGACAAGTAAAACTCCTGGCAGAACTCAATTAATTAATTTTTTTAATCTTCAAGACAATAG
>JGI24816J26688_1000359_pt1 | contig 11416 bp, 12 predicted proteins | sample METZYME_3_250m_FD_26688 | JGI IMG/M metagenome (IMG submission 26688)
GCCTCAGCTCCCGCGCCCGGTCCGCTATAAAGAGTGGCCCCAACCGCATTACCATGAACCAATACCGCATTACCCACGCCATTCACATTGGCCAACAGCCGTGATTTGGATAACAAAGTGGGATGAACGCGCATCTCTATCCCCTTACCGGTCTTGCGGGCAATACCGAGATGCTTGATGCAGTATCCCAGCTCATCTGCATAACTGATATCTTCTGGCGTGATCTTGTCGATTCCTTCGGTATAGGTTTGGTCGAACTGCAATGGGATTCCAAATACGATGGACCCCATAATAGTAAGCTTGTGCGCAGCATCGGTACCGTCTATGTCCAAGGTCGGATCAGCTTCAGCATATCCCAATTCCTGAGCCTGTTTTAATACATCGCCAAAGTGTCGTTGTTTCGCCGCCATCTCGGTCATAATAAAATTGCCGGTTCCGTTGATAATGCCAGCCACCCAATCTATTTGATTACCGGCCAAGCCTTCACGTAACACTTTAATAATGGGAATTCCGCCTGCTACGCTACTCTCGTAGGCCAGGTTTACGTTATGCTGTTCAGCGATCGAGAACAATTGATTGCCACGTTCTGCGATAAGAGCCTTGTTAGCAGTGACCACGTGCTTGCCGTTGGCGAGAGCCTGACTGACTACTTCGAACGCCGGGTCAAAGCCTCCCATGGTTTCAACTAAGATCCGAACCTCGGGATCTTTTACTACGGCAAAAGGATCTGTTCCCGATTGGTTTACTCCGCAGCTATCAAGCAATGCTTTACAATTTGCGTCCAGTGTACGTGTAACCGCATGAGAAATTACTAAGGTACTGCCCAATCGGCGCTCAATTTCACTCGCGTTGATTCGCAAGAGCTCAAGCGTACCCCTGCCAACGGTGCCCAATCCGCAGATGCCAACATTTAACACGCCGGGTAATTGTGATGATAAAGAGTTCAAATCATTCCTCTAAGCATGCAGCGACAAAGCGCGGATTATACTGGAAACATCCAATAAACTCAGTGCAGAGCGCTAACGATATTTAGAACCCATAAACAAAATCGCCAGCCTGTGTCAGGCTGGCGATCCCTGTGCCCTAATTCAGAGTTTTCTAGTCGACCTGCAGCATCGTTACCAACCGGTCTACCTCGACGTAACCTGGGATCAGGCGGCCATCGGGAAACACTAGAGCAGGGGTGCCACTAATACCTAATTCGTTGCCAAGCAAATAATGCGCGAGAACAGGGGACTCGCAATCCCGCTCTGGCAGGTTCTGTCCATTCTTGGCCTGGGTCAGGGTCTTATGCCGGTCATCAGAACACCAAACCGAGATCATCTTTTCATAAGACTCAGCATTTTCACCCCCTCGAGGATAAGCCAGGTAACGTACCTGGATTCCCTTGTCCAGAATCGTAGCCATATCACGATGCAAAGCTCGGCAATAAGTACAATCCACATCGGTAAAGACCGTTAACGTAGCTTTGATTTCAGATTCCGGAGTAAAAATAATCATTTCGTCCTCGGGAATCGCTGCAATCTTTTGCTGGGTGCGAATCTGTCGAGTACCCGCGGACAAATTCAGCAAACCGGATCCGGTAGTCTGATACATATCACCAACAAACAAGTAATCACCCGATATGTCGCTATAGAGAATCTCTCCAGTACTAAGCTCCACTTCATAAATAGTAGACAAAGGGGTAGCTTTAAGGCTGATAATTTGCAATTGGTTCTGGGAAGCAAATTCGATTGCCTGAACCAGTTTCTCGCGGAGCGATTGAGGAGCAGCAGAATTTTGAGCCAGTGAAATCGGCATCAGGGTCAGGAACAGGCTACATAAGGCCATAACTGACTTAATATTTATCTTCATTATAATTCTCCAGTTTTCAATTACCGCGAGAATGTTGAGTCTAGTGCGTTTTAACGCTGAAAAGAAGACCGAATTGTTGGAATCCAAACCTTATAAACCCTTTTGTCGGCGGTCTTTGGCTCTGACCTGAGTTTTATAACCCACTTCGATCAATTGTGAACGGAGAAACAGAGAAACTATCCGGATTTCTTATCAAGCTTCTCAGTAATACGCGCAGCGCGGCCGGTCAAATCTCGCAAGTAGTAAAGCTTAGCCTGGTGCACATTACCGCGACGCTTCAATTTTACACTGTCAACCTGCGGGCTATAAGTCTGAAACGTTCTTTCAACGCCAATACCATGCGAGATTTTCCGCACAGTGAATGCAGAATTTAAACCGCGATTACGTTTGCCGATTACGACCCCCTCGAATGCCTGCAAACGTTCTCGATCAGCTTCCCTAATCTTCACCTGAACTACTACTGTGTCACCTGGAGTGAATTTCGGCAGTTTTTTCGACATCTGTTCATCCTCAATCTGTTGGATGACTTTATTCTTACTCATCGCTTTTGCTCCTGAAATCTGTGCACCTTGTAACCTTGTTACAATTGTATCGGATTTTGTGACTCATATTCGTTTATAAACTGTTCTAGTAATTCTTGTTGCTCCCCATCCAGAGTCAAAAGTCCTAAAAGATCGGGCCGCTTTAACCAAGTTGAGCCAAGACTCTGCTTCAGCCGCCACACTCTAATCGCTTCATGATCTCCGCTCAATAGAATGCTCGGTACCTTTCTGCCTTCGAATTCCTTTGGTCTAGTATATTCCGGACTGTGCAGAAGACCATTCGCAAAACTGTCTTCCACCGCTGAACCTTCATCACCAAGCGCTCCGGGTTGTAACCGTATCATCGCATCAATCAACGCCATAGCAGCCAGCTCGCCGCCACTGATAACGAAATCTCCTAGTGACCATTCCTCATCTACCTCAGATTCAATTACCCGAGTATCTATACCCTGGTAGCGCCCACATACCAGTACCATGTTTGATCGCTTTGCCAATTCGGCAATATGAGCTTGCTTTAAGGGCTTACCTTGTGGTGAAAGGTATACTACCTTCGCCTGCTGCATTGCCTGCGCCAGAGGGCCCCGTCTTACACCTTCCTTGGCTGCTTGAATCGAGGCTACCAACGGCTCCGTCTTCATTAGCATCCCGGGTCCTCCACCGAATGGCTTGTCATCAACCATGCGGTGCTTGTCTGTTGCATAATTCCTGGGATTCCAAAACCCCAAACTTACCAGCTCGTTCTGGATAGCTCGACTGCTGATGCCATAATCAGTTAGTGCAGCAAACATTTCCGGAAACAGGGTGACTACGCCAATCTGCATCGTTTACACCTTCCCCAGGAACAAGCTGGCACCTCTGTGCCGAATTATTCCAGGTAATCTGCTTCCCAGTTAACCTTTATAAATCGCTCCTCCGAATCAATATGATCTATTACAGAGTCGGCGATATAAGGTATTAAGCGTTCCCTTGCGTCGATGCTATCGTCAGTTGGTTTGACCACCAACACGTCGTTAGCACCAGTTTCCAGCAGGCTACTCACTTGGCCAAAATTTTCGCCTTGCAGGTTTACAACTTTCATGCCTTCCAGCTCATACCAGTAATAACTGTCTTCGTCCAACTTAGGTAACAATTGACTGTTAATTGCCAGTCGAATACCTGAAAGTTGACGGGCTATTTCAGGTTCATCGTATCCCTTTATATGGACAACGAACCCATTAGACTGTTGTCTGTATTCGTCAATTTCCAGAACTTGCCAGCGATTATCAATTTCAGCTAGTAGTGTTGGGTATTCGAATATATTTTCCGTCGGATTGGTAAAAGAGCTGAGACGGAGCCAGCCCTTTATGCCGTGCAATTTACCTAGTTGACCTAACACCACTTTTTTGTGGTTTAGCGCTTCTGACTCTCTCTCTGAGCTATTTGATATAGCCACTTTTTCAGTAAAGAAATTAGACTTCAGTGGTAGTCGCAGATGCATCCTTGGCCAAACTAGAAACACGGGGGCTCACCTGTGCACCCTGGGACTGCCAAAACGCCATGCGCTCCAGATCAAGACGCAGACGTTCCTCCTGCCCCTTAGCTAACGGGTTGAAGAATCCAATGCGCTCGATGAAACGACCATCGCGCGCACGCCGACTGTCAGCCACAGTGATATGGTAAAAAGGCCTNTTTTTAGCGCCACCACGAGACAATCGTATCGTTACCATACTTAGTTCCTATTTTCTAATATTCTGATAGTTTTAAAAGCGCTTGCGGACGGCGTAGCCATAAAACGCCATGCGCTCCAGATCAAGACGCAGACGTTCCTCCTGCCCCTTAGCTAACGGGTTGAAGAATCCAATGCGCTCGATGAAACGACCATCGCGCGCACGCCGACTGTCAGCCACAGTGATATGGTAAAAAGGCCTTTTTTTAGCGCCACCACGAGACAATCGTATCGTTACCATACTTAGTTCCTATTTTCTAATATTCTGATAGTTTTAAAAGCGCTTGCGGACGGCGTAGCCATATCGCATAGAGCCCAGATAAAAAGGCCGGTATTCTAAGTCAATTAAAGGCTATATGGAAGCTCTGGGAGCTCTATTTTAGCGGCTCTTGAATTCTTTGAAAGTCCAGGAATTCTATATGTTGGGCATTAAACACGGTACTTGGTCCGTTTGCTCACAATCGCGGAATTTTGCCACCAGGTGCCGTTGGAAAACCAGAGCCTCCAGCTGGGCCCTGCATGCCGCCGAGACCTCGCATCATGTTAGNCATGTTACCGCCTCTCATTTTCTTCATAACTTTTTGCATCTGCTTGTGTTGCTTCAGCAACCTATTTAGATCTTGGATTTGGGTTCCGGATCCCTGGATAATGCGGCGTTTACGTGAACCATTAAGTATTTCAGGGTTAACACGCTCTCGCATGGTCATGGAATTTATAATTACTTCCATTCGCCTAAATTGAGAATCGTCCACCATACCCGAGGCACTGGGGGGCAACGCACCCATCCCAGGTATCTTATCCATGATACTGGTAACCCCGCCCATGTTCTGCATTTGCTTTAACTGCTCCTTAAAATCTTCAAGATCAAACCCTTTACCCTTCTTGATCTTTCGTGCCAATTTTTGCGCCTTCTGCTTATCAACTTTCTTCTCAGCTTCCTCAATAAGCGTAAGAACATCTCCCATACCCAGTATGCGAGACGCAATACGATCTGGATAAAACGGTTCCAGAGCATCGGGTTTCTCACCCATACCAATAAACTTGATAGGCTTACCAGTTATGTGCCGCACGGACAGAGCAGCACCACCGCGGGCATCTCCATCTGCCTTCGTGAGAATGACTCCAGTTAAAGGTAATGCCTCGTTAAACGCCTTTGCGGTACTTGCAGCATCTTGGCCGGTCATGGCATCCACCACGAACATCGTTTCGACTGGATTTAATGTCTGATGAAGCTGGCTGATCTCACCCATCATTTNCTGATCAATTGCGAGGCGACCGGCAGTGTCTACGATCAGAACNTCAATGAATTTNTTCTTGGCTTCAGCAACTGCAGCTATAGCGATATCAACAGGTGACTGACTAGTATTACTGGCAAAAAACTCAACACCTACTTCATCAGCCAGTGTTTGCAGTTGCTCAATTGCCGCTGGCCGATACACATCGGCGCTGACTACCATGACTTTTTTTTGTTTGTCCTTTTTTAGCCAGTTGGACAGCTTAGCAACCGTTGTAGTCTTGCCGGAACCCTGCAGACCTGCCATAAGAATTATTGCAGGAGGAGTTACTTTCAGGTCGAGCTCGGCNTTGGCCGACCCCATAAGGATTTCCAGTTCCGCCTGAACAATCTTAATGATTGCCTGTCCGGGTGTAAGGCTCTTTTCGACTTCCTGGCCAGCAGCACGCAAACTCACTCGGTCAATGAAATCCTTAACCACCGGCAGAGCGACATCTCCTTCAAGTAATGCCCTGCGAACTTCGCGTAAAGCTTCCTGGATATTGCTATCGGTAAGGGTTGCCTTGCCCGAAAGTCTCCGAAGAGTGCTGGACAATCGTTTTGTTAGGTTATCGAACACATCGGTTTGCCTGCTGTTGAAAGTGAGCGGCGAATTATAGCTAAAACCTGCTATTCAAACCATTTCAGCTCAGCTCGCCCGTAATTCCCGGTATGGAACATATCTTGATCACCACAAGAAATGACTTCAATCGGTTCTATCTATATGCGAAACTTCCTGAAGTAATAGCAGACCGAGTTCGCCCAACACAGATGATCACTTTGCCAACTTTTCCAGTGCAAGTTACACTAATTTTTGCCCTATTCGCTGTTCCATTGTATTTAATTGGTTTCANCTTCCAGAGTATTAGTTTTATAAAAGATAAGAATACGCGCCCTGNGGTTTTCGCATTTGGTNGTATGGCTGTTGTTGCACATGCCTTCAGTGCTGATGGTGTCATTCGNACCTCAACGGGTTTCCATTTTGGAATCTCGGAAATTAGTACGTTNATTGCCGTTTGTATTTCCTTACTCGTATTGGTCAGTTCGATCCGTAAACCTCTGGGTAATTTATTGTTGGGACTGTTTCCCCTGTCTATTCTAACTATCATCGCTTCGCTAACAATAGCGAGTGATTANCCACCTACTGACTTAAATCCTGGTTCCGCCAGCCATGTGTTGCTTTCGATAATGGCATACAGCTTCATTACCATCGCAGCGCTACAGGCTGGATTTCTGGCTTATCAGAATCATCAGCTGAAACACGGCCACGCAGGTGGATTCATCAGCAAATTCCCCCCACTGCAGGACATGGAAGTGTTGCTATTTGAACTGCTTTGGGTTGGTCAGATTCTACTGAGTCTTGGCATAATCACCGGCTTGTTTTTTATTGACAACATTTGGGGCATAGATGGCATGATTCACAAGACTTTTTTCTCGGTCCTCTCCTGGATAGCATTTGCCATACTGCTTTGGGGTCGCTACAAACTGGGTTGGCGAGGAGTAACAGCGATACGTGGTACTTTGACGGGCTTCACACTACTTATAGTGGGCTTTTATGGATCCAAATTGGTTCTGGAATATATCATCTCTTAATAGACACTACGTTGTTAAAATTACGATCTAAACCNTCTCTGGCAGGACCTCATTAGCGCAATGGAAAGTGGCGGCTTGTCCTTGATGTTGCTCTCCCTATTCTTCGTGCTGCNTATCTGTGCATCGGCTTATTTCTCAAGTTCAGAAACAAGCTGAGAAGNATAAGATCAATANCGCAAGACGGATACATCGACGGATTCCCANTTTTCAGATTCNTATAGTTGATAGGCTCGGAGTTTGGTTATCTTTTGTTTTTCAAACTTGCTCGCCAACGATAGGGTAAATGATCCCTGCGTATCTATCTGCCAGAATTGCCAACTGGCCGGATCGTCAGCCAATTCAGAATCAAACCCAACGGACAATCGCTGATGGGCTAGAAAATCGAAGGAACAGCGTCGCAAAGGGATACTTAATCCTAGGCCCCGCGCCTTAATATAAGCTTCCTTTAGTGTCCAGAGGTCATAGAAGCGCGTCAATTGTTGTGTTGCTGGCAATACTTGTAGGGCTTCCAGTTCACCCATTGAAAAGTACCGATTGGCGATTTGTAATATCCGACGCGATTTATCATTGCATTCAATATCGATACCAAGAAATTCATGCCTGCCAGTTGCTAACACTATTCGATCGCCCGAATGGGAAATATTAAAATACAACGGATAGTTCTGTTGAGCAGGATCGATCGTGGGTTTACCGTGAGGGTTTTCACGAAACTGCCAAAAGGTGGGAGCCACATCACTATAGCGAGATAAAACGCTTCGAATCAACATGCGGCTCAACAAGAGCCGATTGCGGTGACGATCGAAATAGTAGCGTTGATAACGATCATATTCGCTAGTATTAAGCCAATTCAGAAATAAAGACTCTAACTCTTTACCATTGAAGTCGGCTTGATCGGCGTACCACAAGTGTATTTCTGACTTATCTAGTGTCAACATAGTAGCAGATTAATCATTTTTAAGAATGATTGCACTTCAAGAAGATAAGCCATTATTGTTAGCTCTAACCACATCCGCTAATATCGTTTTTCTCACCAACTATTATTAAACACATCAAACATGAAAAGGTGAGCGAGGACGGTATCATGACCAATAAATCATACGCTATTCGGCTACTCAGCCTGATTACAATAATATGTTTTCCCTTCCTTGTCGTGGCGGACCACCATGAGGGGGCGAGCAACCTAAGTTCCATCAAATTCATCCATTCGACCAATTTCGGCATTGATCAGTCTGAGATTGAACAAATCAAGGCTGCAATGCAGGCAGCAGTAGAAGGCAATCATGTTCCCGGTGCTTTACTGCTGGTTGGGAATAGCAAAGGTGTTGGAATATTGGAGGCGGTGGGCATGCAAGGCCCCGAAAGCTCTACCCCTGTTAACAAGGACACTATCTTCCGGATCTACTCCATGACTAAGCCGATTATTAGCGTGGCTATTATGACCCTTGTCGAAGATGGCATGATAAACCTTGATGACCCCGTTGAAAGATTCATTCCTGAATTTGCCAACCTCAAAATTATTGACGCTGAAACTGATGAAATAAGAGATACTCAAAATTCCATCACCATAGAGAACCTGCTCACCCACCAATCCGGTTTGATTCAGGAGATCTTTTCGCCGGGTAGCACTCTCGGCAAGATCTATGGCGAAGAGTTGCGTGGCGACTTCACTGCACAAGAGTTCGCCGCAAAAATAGGTCAACTTCCAGCTTACTTCGATCCGGGTACTGCGTGGCATTACGGCCATTCCACTGATGTCTTGGGTGCTGTCCTGGAAGTAGCATCTGGCACGACTTTAGACGTCGTTCTCCAAGAACGTATTTTCCGGCCATTGGGCATGGATGAAACTACCTTTTGGGTGCCTAAAACCAAAAAATTCAGAATTGCAGAACCCATACATGGAGCAATGGGTGACAACACCGTGCCTCGCAGGATGCTATCAGGCGGAGGCGGCCTCAATTCAACCACTGAGGACTATGTTCGCTTCGCCGAAATGCTACTCTACGGTGGTGAATACCGNGGCCACCGTATCATTGAAGAGTCGACCCTGAGCCAGATGCGTGAAAAAAAGATTGGTAACGATGTGTCGCGTGAATTCTTTTTCTACGGCAATCTTGGTAACTGGGGTCTAGGCTTCCATCTACAGCCCACTACCAATGATCCAAATGGACCTCACAATTTTGGCTGGCGTGGCATTGGTGGCACCATTGTAGTGATCGACGAAGAGAACGATTTCTACATGATCTATATGGAACAAAAGCGCAACGGCCCCAGGGATGCTCCTTTCAACAATAACATTGCAACCCGTATGGTTTACGAAGCGATGCGTAACTAATCTGTGTAGCGTTGATTATGAACCACTGCCACCACTGCGCTGCACAATTGGTTTTTCGTATTCCAGAAGGTGATGATAGAAAGCGATATTGCTGTGATGGATGCGGCGCAATTTTCTATGTAAACCCAAAGAATATCGTTGGAACCGTACCAACCTATGAGAACAAAGTGCTCCTATGCAAAAGGGCTATACAGCCTCGTCTCGGCAAATGGACCTTGCCTGCTGGCTTCATGGAGAACGGAGAGTCAAGTTTAACGGGCGCCATTCGGGAAACGAAGGAAGAAGCTGGTGCGGTAGTCAATGTAAAGGATGATAGCCTGTACANCTTGTTTAATNTGCCATCGATTAATCAGGTGTATATGTTTTTTCGAGCNGAGCTCGCAAACCTAGATTTCGCACCCGGCTATGAATCGGAAGAAGTAGCTCTGTTTACTGAAAAGCAAATACCTTGGGACGAAATCGCCTTTCCGGTNGTAAAGAGTACTCTCGAGCATTATTTTAAAGACCTCTCTATCCAACGTTTTCCTGTTCGCATGTTCGATGTGCATCATGGCGAGGACCGCAGTATAACCACCCAACTAATCAGTCAAGTAAAATTCTTGGCTTAGGTTACCGATTCACATCTACGCAAATTAAGCTCGACGTGAGAGCCAGCTAACAGCAGAATTACTCTACTGTACGGATCAGGCAGTAAGCTATCTCTTCGTAGGGATGTGTGGCCTTCATNGCACCTATCACCGCTTTTACGAACTCACCACTGCAGACCATTTCTACTTTATACTCAGCAGCATATTCAACTCTATCCTGTTCCCCAAAGAATGGCTGGCTGCCTTCCAGCGGCCGATATTGACCTTCACCGGAAGTTTGCCAAGAACAGCAATCGTAGTTCCCTACTCGTCCTGCGCCTGCGTCGAACATTGCTGACTTGACTGCTTCCAAGTGCGAGGAAGGAACGTAGAACTCTATCTTATACAGGTCACTATTGTGCATTGCCTAACCTAACCAATTTCTGGCGTTTCTGAACATTCGCATGCTCGGTGCATCTTTCTCCCATTCACTGGGATGCCAAGAATTTTGACATACTCTGAACACACGTTCTGGATGAGGCATCATGATCGTGACTCTACCATCGGAATTAGCAATACCAGCAATACCTCCTGGCGATCCGTTTGGATTGGCAGGATAGAGTTCAGTGGCCTCTCCATAGTTGTCAATAAATTTAAGAGCTACCCGATTAGAGCGTTCAATAACCTGGCTATCGGTAATGCTAGCAAACTCGGCTCGTCCTTCGCCGTGGGCCACCGCTAAGGGGAACCTCGAGCCTGCCATTCCAGAGAGAAACATTGAGTTTGATACTTCCACCCTCACCAAGCTGAATCTTCCCTCGAATTGTTCTGATCGATTACGCACAAAACGCGGCCATTGCTCAGCGCCCGGAATTAATTCCCGCAATAAAGACACCATTTGGCAGCCGTTACAAACTCCTAGTGTTAAAGTGTCAGCTCGTTCGAAAAAGTCGGAAAACTGACGACGTAAGCTTTCATTGAACAAAATAGATTTTGCCCAACCACCACCAGCACCAAGTACATCTCCATAGGAAAAACCACCGCAGGCAACCAACACCTTGAATTGATTGAGCGTTACTCTGTCTTCAATTAAGTCAGTCATATGTACATCGATGGCTGCAAACCCTGCCCGATCAAAGGCGGCCGCCATTTCAGTCTGACCATTAACTCCCTGCTCCCGCACTACAGCTACTTGTGGTCTCGAAGCCACATTAACGTATGGTGCGGAAATATCCTCATTAACATCGAAACTAAGTACCACATTCATTCCTGGGTCATCGCTCTGTAGTATCTGGTCGTACTCTTCTTGAGCACAATCTGAATTGTCTCGAATACTTTGCAGATGGTAACTGGTGGCGGACCAGATGCGCTGCAGATCAACTCGAGCATTTGAGTACACCTGCTCGGTTCCATCACTCACAGTAACAACACCGCTATTATTAGGGGTACCAATAACTTGTAGGCAGTCATCCAGTTTGTGCGAAACTGCAAGCTCTTGAATACTGTTGTACTGACTGTCGCACACCTGAATGACCGCACCCGGTTCCTCTG
>JGI24816J26688_1000361_pt1 | contig 11389 bp, 4 predicted proteins | sample METZYME_3_250m_FD_26688 | JGI IMG/M metagenome (IMG submission 26688)
GATCTACGTCACGTTTAGGCTCCGGTATAAAAGAATCGCATGCTGCCATTAACTCGGTAATACATTGCGTAGCACCTTCATCGCTAGAATTATTTAATGCCCCTAATGCACTACCCTTAATAATCGGCGTATCATCACCAGGAAAATCATACTCATTCAGCAAGTCGCGCAGTTCCATTTCCACCAACTCAATCAGTTCAGGATCATCAACCTGATCCGTCTTGTTCATAAATACAACCATACTGGGCACATTTACCTGACGAGCCAATAATACGTGCTCACGGGTTTGGGGCATTGGGCCATCAGCCGCACTTACCACTAATACTGCACCATCCATCTGCGCTGCACCGGTGATCATGTTTTTAATATAATCCGCGTGACCAGGACAATCTACATGGGCATAGTGACGGTTCTCCGTTTCATACTCTACATGCGCTGTCTGAATCGTAATACCACGCTCACGCTCCTCTGGAGCATTATCAATACTATCAAATGACCGTACCTCACTTAAACCATGTGCGCTTTGTAATAAAGTGATCGCAGCTGTCAAAGTCGTCTTACCGTGATCAACATGGCCTATAGTACCAATGTTTATATGCGGTTTTGTTCTCTCAAATTTTGCTTTTGACATTTTATTCTTTCTCCTTAATCTAGTTAAGAAGCTTTCCCATGTATCCGTTCTATAATTTCAGTTTCTATATTTTCAGGTACTTTCTGGTATTTTGCAAATTCCATGTGAAAAACAGCGCGTCCTTGTGTCAAAGATCTTAAATCAGTAACATACCCAAACATACGACTTAGCGGAACAACTGCATTTAAAACATGGGCATCTTTACGCTGCCCCATACCTTCAACTTTTCCGCGCCTTGAATTAATATCACCCATCACATCTCCAAGATACTCTTCGGGCACAATTACTTCTACTTTCATCATCGGTTCCATCAAAACAGGATTTGCTTTTCGACAAGCTTCCTGGATGGCCATGGATCCAGCTATTTTAAAAGCTATTTCGGAAGAATCCACATCATGATATGACCCGAAAACAAGTTCTATGCGAACATCTTCAATTGGATAGCCTGCCAAGATGCCATTTTTTATAGCCTCTTCCATGCCCTTCCTGACAGCNGGTATATATTCTTTTGGTATGACACCACCAACAATTTTATTCTCAAAGTGGAATCCTTTACCCAACTCATTAGGTTCAACATTAATAACCACATGGCCGTACTGNCCCCTACCGCCAGATTGACGGGCAAATTTAACATCGATTTTTTCAACTCTTTTTGTAATCGCTTCGCAGAAAGCAACTTGCGGTTTGCCGATGTGAGCTTGAACTTGAAATTCCCTNAATAACCTATCAACAAGTATCTCTAAATGGAGCTCGCCCATACCGGAAATAATTGTCTGTCCTGTATCTGGATTTGTAGATATTTTAAAAGTAGGGTCTTCCTCNCTAAGNTTAGCTAATGCTTTTGATAAATTATCNTGTTCCGCTTTACTAACCGGTTCAACCGATACTTCAACAACTGGTTCTGGGAAATCCATAGCTTCAAGCAATAGCCCATTTTTTTCATCACAAATCGTATGCCCTGTGTTGGTGTGTTTTAATCCAACTACCGCCACAATTTCACCTGCACTGACCATATCTCTTTCTTCGCGCTTATTGGCATGCATTTGCAGAATTCTACTAACTCTTTCCCGTCGATCAATATTTGGATTATAGACATATGATCCTTTTTCAAGCTTTCCTGAATAAACCCGCATGTAGGTCAACCGCCCGACATATGGGTCAGTCATAATTTTGAATGCTAAAGCACTAAAAGGAGAATCATCATCTGGCTTCCGCAGGATTTCTATATCATTGTCTTTTGGATCATAACCCAATACCTCACCAATATCAATTGGAGAAGGCAAAAAATCAACGACTGCATCAAGAAGTCGTTGCACACCCTTATTCTTGAACGCCGATCCACAAAGAGTAGGAATAAACGTATTGTCAAGACATCCTTTTCTTATTGCCTTTTTAACTTCAGCAACGGATATATCTTCTTCATTCAGATATTTTTCTAATAAATGTTCATCATAAGNAGCCGTTTCTTCAATTAGGTGATGTCGCCATTTATTTGCTTCTTCAGCCATATCATGAGGAATATCAGAATATTCAAATCGCGATCCTAAAGTAGATTCATTATATAAAATGGCTTTCATCTCTAGTAAGTCTATAATCCCCGTAAATAGTTCACCTGATCCTATAGGAATTACTATTGGCAAAGGATTTGATCCCAATCTTTCCTTCATCATTTCTAATACATGATAATAATCACCACCAACTCGGTCCATCTTATTAACAAATGCCATTCGTGGGACATTATATTTGTCAGCTTGTCGCCATACAGTCTCACTTTGTGGCTCAACACCTCCCACAGCACAAAAAACTGCCACAGATCCATCTAATACACGNAGTGAGCGTTCCACTTCAACTGTAAAGTCAACATGGCCTGGAGTGTCAATTATATTAATTCGATGATCATTCCAAATAGTAGTTGTAGCTGCAGAGGTAATGGTAATTCCGCGTTCCTTCTCTTGTTCCATCCAGTCCATAGTTGCCCCACCTTCATGAACCTCGCCTATCTTATGCGTACGACCAGTATAAAAAAGTATTCTTTCTGTAAGTGTGGTTTTTCCGGCATCAATATGCGCCATTATACCTATGTTCCTTACAGTTTCTAGAGAATTATTAGTCACTTATTTTACCTTCTTTATCGTCGAAAATGGGCAAATGCCTTGTTTGCTTCTGCCATTCTGTGAGTATCTTCTTTTTTCTTTATTGCACCACCTTCATTATTCGCCGCAGCAATTAATTCCGTGGCAAGTCTTTCAGCCATCGGCTTACCACCGCGGCCACTGGCAGAATTGATTATCCAATGAGATGCGAGGAAAAATTTGCGACTCCTTGGTACTTCTATGGGAACCTGATAGGTTGCACCGCCAATTCTCCGCGATTTTACTTCTACCGATGGAGATGTATTTTCTATAGCCTTTTCAAAAATCTTTACTCCGCTAGACTTTGTTTTTTGCTTAATCTTATCTAATGCATTATAAAATATTTTTTCAGCAACTCCCTTTTTACCACCTTTCATTAAAAAATTAATGAATTTTGAAATTGCAAGATCTTTATAAACCGGATCCGGTAAAATTTTTCTGCGTTCTGGCCGACGTCGTCTCATAATTATCTACTACTTTGGTTTTTTAGTGCCATAACGTGAACGACTTGTAGTCCTATCAGAAACGCCTGATGTATCTAGTGTACCTCGGATAATGTGGTATCTTACACCTGGCAAATCTTTTACACGACCGCCTTCTAATAGAACAATTGAATGNTCCTGGAGGTTATGACCTTCGCCTGGAATATAAGCAGTGACTTCCATGCCATTTGTTAATCGCACACGAGTTACTTTACGTAAAGCCGAGTTAGGCTTCTTTGGCGTAGTAGTGTATACACGAGTACATACGCCCCTTTTCTGAGGGTTCCCCTTTAGGGCTGGCGTGGTGGTCTTTTTTATTATCCGCCTCCTGCCCTTTCGTACTAATTGGTTTATCGTCGGCATAACACTTGCTCAAAAGCCAAGAAAATTATCATTATTTTTCGTACACAGCAATTTTTATTATTCATATTTAATTAAATCANCTTACAGCTTTTTGAATTGACTCGGAATCATCCTGCTCTTCCTTTTTATTATCAACAACAATATCTCTATAGGCATGTAACCCCGTCCCTGCAGGAATTAAACGTCCTACGGCAACATTTTCTTTAAGACCACGCAGATAATCAGTCTGNCCAGCTGTTGCAGCATTAGTTAATACTCGGGTAGTTTCTTGAAAGGAAGCTGCAGAAATGAAACTCTCGGTATTTAATGATGCCCGGGTGATGCCCATTAGAAGCGGCTCAAAAGTTGCAGGTTTAGTTTTGGTATATTTAGCAGGCTTCTTTCCACTTTCTTTTAATTCCTTATTCAGTTCAATAAACTCTTTCTTATCAACCAACATATCTTCCTCAAAATCCGAATCACCGGGATCTGTAATTTTTACCATTGATAGTAGGTTATTATTAGTTGCAAAAAATTCAGTTCTGTTTATACGATCTTGTGGCAGGTACTCCGTATCTCCTGTTTCAACAACGCTAATCTTTTGCATCATTTGTCGTACGATGACTTCAATGTGCTTGTCATTAATTTTTACCCCTTGAAGCCTATAGACCTCTTGGATCTCATTCACCAAGTATTCCCGTGCTTTTCCAGCTCCTANAATTTTTAGGATATCCATAGGAGAAGTAGAACCTTCGCAAAGCTGCGTACCTGCTATAATTCGATCANGTTCATGGACTATTACATGTTTTCCGTAAGGTATTCTATACTTTTTAATCTCACCGTCATCGGCTTCAACAATCATGGTTCTAACGCCCCTTTTTGTATCGCCAAACTTTACAATACCATCGATTTCGCTCACTACAGAAGGATTTTTTGGATTCCGTGCTTCAAATAATTCCGCAACCCTTGGTAAACCGCCAGTAATATCACGAGTTTTTCCTATGTCTCGGGGAATCTTGACTAGCGTTTGGCCGCGGGATACATTTTGCCCTTTNCTCACAACCAATGTTGCAGTTACAGGCAAGATTGTACCGCCAGCAAGAATATCGCCTTTAGCATCGATAATTTCAACGCGGGGACTTAGACTCCGGTCTTTAGCTTCAATAATAACCATCCGTTTTTTTCCGCCCTCGACCGCTTCAACCTGATAGGTGTCACCTTCAATAAAATCTTTGGTCGATATAATACCGCTCTGTCTAGCCAGGATTACATCTGTATAAGGATCCCATTGAAATAACACTTTTTCTGATGGCACTTTCTCATCTTGATCAACCAAAATATTAGATCCGTAGGGAACATTATACTGCGTGAGTATTTTTTCCTTTTTGTCAACGATGAAAACTTTACCATTTCTAACCATACATCTGTTTACTCTAGCGCCAGATTCATCTTTTGTAGTCGCTATCTCAATATCTTCAGAAAATTTTACTATGCCGGCACGGTTAGTTTTCATTTCAGATTGCTCAATAATCCGTGTTGCTGTACCGCCAATATGAAATGTACGCAATGTAAGTTGAGTACCTGGTTCCCCAATACTTTGCGCAGCCTGGATACCAACAGCTGTTCCAAGATCAACTATATCATGGGTTGACAAATTCCAACCGTAACACTTTGCGCATACCCCACGAAGGGAATCACATGTTAAAACTGACCTTATCCTAAGACTTTCAACATTAGAATCAGCAATGACTTCTGCTTCTTTATCGCCTATTATCTGGCCAGTTTTAATTAGCTTCTTTCCATCAAGAATAAAATCATCAAGTATCGTTCGGCCTAGAATACGATCAGCTAATGGTTCAATAATTTCTTCACCCTCCTTAAGATCTGAAATTAACAGGCCATTGATAGTACTACAATCTTGTTCATAAATAACCACATCTTGAGCCACATCGACCAACCGGCGCGTTAAATAACCTGCATCCGCAGTTTTTAACGCAGTATCAGCAAGACCCTTTCTTGCTCCATGTGTGGAAATAAAATACTCTAGTACAGACAGACCTTCTTTAAAATTAGAAATAATGGGCGATTCAATAATTTCACCTTTACCACCAGTCATTGATTTTTTAGGCTTGGCCATAAGGCCTCTCATTCCTGCTAATTGTTTTATTTGATCCTGACTACCGCGAGCACCAGAATCAGCCATCATATATACTGGATTGAAGCCTTGCCCGTTATTTTTTAATCCTTCCATCATAGTGGCAGCTACTTGATTAGTTGCATGCGTCCAAACATCGATCACTTTGTTATAACGTTCGCCATCAGTAAGAATATGGCGATTATATTTTTCAGTAATACCATCCACTTTGTCTTGGGCTGCTTGTATAATATCATCTTTTTGGTCGGGTATCATAACATCACTTATTGATATTGAGCATCCACCTTGAGTAGCGGAAGCAAAGCCAAGATCCTTAAGATTATCGAGGAACTCAACAGTTTCATAATTTCCTGCAACTAAATATGCCTGATTAATAATTTTTACTAGATCATTTTTTGAAATTGTTAAATCTGAATATTCAAGTTCTTTAGGTAAAATGGAATTAAATATTGCTCTACCCACAGTCGTTTCTTTATACCATTTTTTATCATGACGAAGATTAATTATGGCATGCATGTCGATCATTTTATTCTCAAAAGCAATTAGAACCTCTTCGATAGACCCAAATGACTTTCCTTCACCTAAAGTCCCTATTTTAGGACGTGTTAAGTAATAACAACCCAGTACCATATCTTGCGAAGGAATAGAGATTGGTTTTCCATTTGCTGGATGGAGCACATTATGACTTGAAAGCATAAGTAAGCGTGCTTCCATCTGCGCTTGGATACTTAGTGGCACATGTACGGCCATTTGATCACCATCAAAATCAGCATTAAACGCCGCACAGACAAGTGGATGTAATTTGATTGCTTTACCATCTACTAATATTGGCTGAAAAGCTTGTATTCCTAGACGATGGAGCGTAGGCGCTCTGTTAAGTAAAACCGGATGATCATGCACAACATATTCCAATACCTTATAAACTACCGGATCCTGGTTTTCGATCATCAATTTGGCACTTCGCGGAGTTTCAGTATAACCTCTCGTGATTAATTCATAGATCATATGCGGCTTGAATAGCTCAAGCGCCATATTCTTTGGTAAACCGCATTCATTCATACGTAATTCTGGTCCCACCACGATTACCGACCGACCGGAATAATCAACACGTTTTCCTAAAAGATTCTGACGGAATCTACCAGTTTTACCCCGCAACATATCAGAAATTGATTTTAATGGACGCCTAGTACCACTTCTAATCGCAGTTTTGCGACGATTATTATCAAATAATGCATCGACTGCTTCCTGTAACATACGTTTTTCATTGCGAAGTATTACATCAGGCGCCCCAATTTCGATCAATTGTTTTAATCGATTGTTCCTAATAATAATCCGGCGGTATAAATCGTTCAGATCACTAGCCGCAAATCTTCCTCCTTCAAGTGGAACTAATGGACGTAATTCTGGCGGGATGACAGGTAATACAGAAATAACCATCCATTCTGGTTGGTTGATCCTTTTTTTGGAAAGCGTTGGTAAAAAAGTTTTTACGATTTTTAAGCGATTTAACGCTTCTGTTCGCTTCTGTTTTGATTTTGATGTTTCAATGATTTCTTCAAGTGATTTTTTTAATTCAAATAAATTTATACGGGCCAACATTTCTTTGATTGCTTCACCACCCATAGTTGCGTAAAAATAGTCATCGTTATCCCGCTCTTCTTCACTAACTGCATAAAATCCAAATTCGCGTTCCAGTTCAAAATATTCATCTTCATCTAATAATTCCATTGCCTCACGGCCGCTTTTCCCAGGCTCAATTACGATAAACGTCTCATAATAAATGATTCGTTCCAGTTGTTTAGTCTTTAATCCTGTCAAATAGGCTAGTTTGCTTGGTATTGATCTCAGATACCATATGTGTATAATTGGAACAGCCAGCGTGATGTGCCCCATTCTTTCTCTGCGAACCTTTTTTCGGGTAACCTCTACACCACAACGATCGCAAATTATCCCNCGATAACGAATACCCTTGTATTTACCGCAATGACATTCATAATCCTTAACAGGACCGAAAATCTTTTCACAGAATAATCCATCTTTTTCAGGCTTATAAGAACGATAATTTATGGTTTCTGGCTTCAGGATCTCACCATATGACCTTGCTAAAATCATTTCAGGTGAAGCAAGTCCAATAGTTATTGATTCATATTTTTTAGATAATTCGATTTTTCCAGATTGTATGTAAGTCAAGAGTTCACCTTTTTCTTTAATTTAATTCAACGTCAATACCTAAGCCTTGCAGCTCTTTAATTAAAACATTGAAGGATTCAGGATAGCCATAGTCCGGTAAATTTTCACCACGGACTATCGCATTATATACTTTAGACCTTCCTTCAACGTCATCAGATTTAACGGTCAAAATTTCTTGAAGTGTGTGCGCTGCACCATAAGCCTCCAAAGCCCAACATTCCATTTCACCAAATCGTTGACCGCCAAATTGTGCTTTACCTCCTAATGGCTGCTGGGTAATAAGGGAATAGGGACCTGTTGATCTTGCGTGCATCTTATCATCAACCATATGGGCCAGTTTCATCATATAGATTACTCCTACAGTCACAGTATTATCGAAATATTCACCAGTACGACCATCAATTAACTTTACCTTACCATTGGATGGTAGCCCTGCTTTTCCCATCTCCATCTCAACGAGCTCAGGGCTTGCTCCATCAAATGCAGGCGTTTTGTATCTTAATCCAAGTATTTCGCCTGCCCAGCCCAGCATTGTTTCATATAATTGCCCTAAGTTCATACGCGAGGGCACACCAAGAGGATTCAAAATAATATCGACCGGTGTTCCATCTTCTGTAAAAGGCATATCTTCTTGCGGAACGATTGTAGCAACTATCCCTTTGTTTCCATGGCGTCCAGCCATTTTATCGCCAACTTTTACCCTCCTTTTATTTGCTACATAAACTTTTGCTAACCTAAGAATGCCAGGCTGCAGTTCATCTCCGATTCGTAATTTAAATACTTCTCTTTCCAAATTATCCTCAACCTCAGACCACTCTCTGCGATAAGTACGCCACACAGTCTTAATATCTTTCCAAGATGATTTATTTTCAATCCATGGGCTATCCTGTGAGAACCTTTCCAGATCAAATGTCTTTAGCCTTTTTTCTGTTAACTTTGTTGATTTTTTTATCAAAGTACGACCATTTGAAATGTCCCTAATACCGCTGGAAATCTGATTTTTTAATAAATCCATTAATTTCTTGTCACGTGATTCTTTTAAATGTGTTTTTGTTGATCTTGATTCTAACTGTAAATCTTGAATTGCTTTTTTTAATTCAATTCTTGACATACGAGCCCTTTTTTGAAAAAGCTTCGTATTAATAACGACTCCTTGCACGCCAGGATCGGCTCGGCGGGACGAATCTTTAACTTCTCCAGCTTTCTCACCAAATATAGCCTTAAGCAACTTTTCTTCTGGAGTCGGATCAGTTTCACCTTTTGGAGATACCTTACCAATTAGGATGTCACCTTCTTGTACTTTAGCTCCTATCCTAACGATACCATTCTCATCTAATTCTCTTGTCGCATCTTCACTCACATTTGGTATTTCTGCTGTTAATTCCTCTTCTCCACGTTTTGTATCTCGCACCTCAAGATCTATTTCATTAATGTGCAGACTAGTAAATATATCTTCAGTCACCAGTCTCTCGCTGAGAACAATTGCATCCTCAAAGTTATATCCGCGCCAAGGCATAAATGCGACTCTAACATTTTGCCCCAAAGCTAATTCGCCATTTTGGCAAGATGCACCATCAGCTAAAATCTCACCTTTTTTTACGAGTTGTCCAATCTTAACACGAGGCTTCTGATTCTGACATGAGTTCTGGTTAGTGCGCCAAAACTTTTTCAACGATAATTCGAAAAGATTTGATCCTTTTGATAAAGTTAGATCATCAGGTAAATCATCAGACTTTAAGATAATTTTATTCGAATCGACATATGTCACTATTCCAGCAACAGGAGAGGCTAGCGCTGCGTAGGAATCTTTAGCTACTTTATTTTCTATACCAGTACCTACAATTGGAGCGGCAGGGTTCATCAGCGGTACAGATTGTCTTTGCATATTTGAACCCATTAACGCACGATTTGCATCATCATGTTCTAAAAATGGTATTAAAGCAGCAGCAACACTTAATATTTGGTTTGGCGCAACATCCATGAATTCAATTTCGCTTGAATCAACGACGGGAAAATCGCCCTTGATTCGNGCACGTAATATANTATCCATTAAACGGCCTTTTTTGTCCATTCTAGAGTCCGATTGTGCAATCATNACTCGATCTTCATCATCAGCTGATAAATATTTTATTGATTCCGTAGCATAGGAACTATTCCCTTTTTTATCAAGTAATCGATAAGGCGCTTCTATAAACCCATGACGGTTTATTGTGGCGTATAAGGCCAATGAAGATATTAATCCAATATTAGGCCCTTCAGGCGTTTCAATTGGACATAATCTTCCATAATGAGTATAATGAACATCGCGGACCTCAAAACCAGCCCGCTCTCTTGTAAGCCCTCCTGGACCAAGCGCAGAAATACGTCGTTTATGTGTGATTTCGGCAAGTGGGTTTGTCTGATCACCAAACTGGGATAATTGGCTAGTACCAAAAAACGTATTTATCACAGTGGTGACTACTCTGGAATTTATAAGGTCTTGAGGAGTGATTGATTCAGATTCTCGTAAATTCATACGTTCATAAATAGTCCTCAACATTCGACTTAAAGCGACACTAAACTGATTTGTCAGTAATTCACCTACTGTTTTTACCCTTCGATTGCCTAAATGATCAATATCATCTGATCCACGTTCACCTTTCCTCATATCTATAAGAAATCTTATCACGCATACAATGTCATCCATTGTTAGTACGGTATCATCAACTGGGACTTCAAGATCAAACTGCTGGTTCAACCGATAACGCCCTACTTGACCAAGATCATATTTCTTCGGGCTAAAAAACTGCCTTTCAATAAATTTTTGTGCAGTTTCTAAATTAGGCGGCTCTCCCGATCTAATTAATTGATATACCACACCCAATGCTTCTTCGGTGCTGTTAGTAGGGTCCTTTTTCATAGTATTAAGAAGTAACATTGATGAGAATTCACGGTCACCATCAACTACTTCTACTTTCNATATTTTATTTTTTACCAATGTTTCTACTACATTGCTATCAACCACAGTACCACCTTCAAAAAATATTTCACCTGTATTTTCATCGATAATATCATTAATTATCGTAGTGCCATGATATTTTTCAATATCTTTACTCTTTAAAGAAATTGTAGTGATACAGTCAAAAACTCTAAATATATCCTGGTTCGTGGAGAACCCGAGCGCTCTCAAAAGCATTGTAACAGGAAACTTTCGTCTACGATCAATGATTGCAAAAAGACAATCATTAATATCAGTTGTAAAGTCTAACCAGGATCCACGAAATGGAATGATTCTTCCCTGGAAAAGCCTAGCNCCGTTTGGATGGATTGCTTCATCGAAAAAGACTCCAGGACTACGGTGAAGNTGAGATACTATNACACGCTCAGCACCATTAATAACAAATGTTCCTTTTTCTGTCATCGCAGGAATGTTTCCAAAATAAACATCCTGTTGAATACTTTGCGCAAATTCACTCTT
>JGI24816J26688_1000362_pt1 | contig 11386 bp, 11 predicted proteins | sample METZYME_3_250m_FD_26688 | JGI IMG/M metagenome (IMG submission 26688)
ACATCATCCAGTGTTCCACCTGATTTTTTGATGATGGCATCAATATTTGCAAATATCTGTTCCGCTTGTTCTTCAACACTGCCAACTACAAGCTCGCCCAAATGATTTAATGGAATTTGTCCTGAGAGAAACAACAGATTATCCACCCAAACTGCCTGAGAATAAGGGCCAAGTGCAGGCGGGGCTTTGGATGTGTGTATTTGTTTTTTGCTCACAGTTATTTTAATGAAGATTTCTAGATACTTTTAAAACGTTTTTCATTCCCTTGATTTCTCGCATCACAATTGCTAATTCTTGACGATCCTTGATCTGTATTAAGAACAATATATCCACAGTGTCGTCTTCGTATTCTCTGGAAATAGCAACTTGCTCAACATTGCAACCCTTGTCCGCTATTGTGCCTGCAACCTCAGCCAGTGATCCTGGTGTATGCATGGCATGAACTTTGATTTCTGTGGACAATCCGTGTTCGATTTCATCACTCCATTGAGTGCCTATCCAGCGACTGCCTTCTTTATTAAAATTAGCCACATGAGCGCAATTTCTTCTATGGATCACCAAGCCTCTTTGGGTGCTTAAATGACCAATAATGGTGTCGCCTGGTATGGGGGTACAACATTTTGGAAACGATATTGAAACCCCTTCAGTGCCTTTGATGAGCAAAGGAGCATGATTTTTGTCATGCATTTTTTCCTCCGTTTCGCCAAGGAGAATTTGAGCCATAAGAATCGGGTTTTTATCGCCCAGTCCAATGCTTTCATACAATTCTTCCATATTGTTAAATGCCATGTCTGTTAACAGACTCTTGATTTGTTTTTTGGTGATGTTTCGTTGTTTTTTTCCCAGCGTTGTCAGGGCATTGTTAAANAGTCGTTTACCCAGGGTNATTGTCTCAGCAGTATTGAGTTGCTTCAGGTAGTTTCTGATATTGTGCCTGGCTTTCGCGGTTGTTATAAAACTTAACCAGCTCGGATCTGGATTGGAGTACTTCGATATCAATATGTTAACGGTTTGCCCGCTTTGCAAAATAGTTCTAAGAGGTGCTTGNACCCTGTCAACTGTAGCGCCTATACAGCTGTTACCAACATCAGTGTGAATAGCATATGCAAAGTCAACACAGGTTGCATTTATCGGCAGCCTCAGAATCTTTCCCTTGGGAGTAAATACATAGATCTTGTCAGGGAATAAATCGACTTTAATGCTTTCAAGGAACTCCTCAGGATGTGCGGTTCCCTGAATTTCCTTGATTGTTGCAAGCCATTCCCTTGCTTTGATTTGAGGAGAAATGCCTTCAGGGTCATCCAATTTATATTTCCAGTGTGCGGCAATTCCGGATTCTGCAACTTTATCCATAGCTTTGGTTCGAATTTGAACTTCGATTGGGGTGCCATTAGGCCCCAGCAAACTTGTGTGCAGGGATTGATAACCGTTGATTCGTGGAATGGCGATATAGTCTTTAAATTTTCCTGCAATGGGTTTGTAGATTTGGTGCACCACACCTAAAACTTGGTAACATTCTTCCACATGCTCAACAATGATCCTGAGCCCATATACGTCAATGACTTGGTCAAAGGACAGGTTTTTGTTTTTCATTTTATTGTAAATACTGAACAATGCTTTTTCTCTGCTGCGGATTTCCACATCAAGGCTTGATTTTTTTAGATTTCTACGAATTCTTCCGGTAATTGTTCTAAGCGTTCGTTTTTGGTTTCCAACTTTACGTTTTAATGCTCTCTTCAAGATTTTATGTCGATAAGGGTAGGCATAGCGGAATGCTTCACGCTCCAGGAGAATTTTCATTTGATAGATACCTAGGCGATTTGCAATTGGAGCATAAATCTGAAGTGTTTCTCGGGCTATTTTAAATTGTTTTTTTTGCTCCAGTGCATTCAGAGTTTGAATATTATGCATCCGGTCTGCCAACTTAATTAAAATTACCCTGATATCTTTAACCATTGCAAGCATCATTTTGCTAAAATTTTCTGCTTGTGCCTGACTGNTGTCTTCGTACTCTATTTGATCCAACTTGCTTACNCCATCAACCAAAGATAATATTTCTGCTCCAAACTCTTTGGCTATGAAATCGGTGCTTAAGGATGTGTCTTCCAATACATCGTGAAGCAACCCAGCAGCAATGGATTCTTTGTCCAGATGAAGTCCCGCAAGTGTTCTAGCGACTGCAACAGGATGGTGAATATAGGGCTCCCCAGTTCTCCTAGATTGATGTTCGTGGGCAATACTGGCATAGACATAAGCTTTCTTGATCAGCTGATGATCAATAGTGTCGAGGTAAACCAATCCATCCATTAACTCCTTCATAGACTTAGATGGTTTTTGGTCCAGCATCACTGCCGCTTTTTCTAAGAACTGTTCCATGTCAACACAACTGTTTAACAGTCTCTATTTTACTTAATGAATAGTTCAAAGGGTATCTTCTCGCGTTATTTCGCCAAAAGAATTATCGGGTTAAGAGCGATGGTCTAGAAATTGTTTTTGATTGTATACTGAAAGATAGTGACAAATATGCTCATTCTTCTATGGATTTGGCCAACTCTTCTGCAAGTTCTTTTTCTAGATCGTTCTCTGTAGCATGGAACAGAGCATTGTCTAAATGTCCTTCAGCAATTTCCCTTAGAGCAAGAACTGTGGGCTTATCATTTTCATCGTCTTCTAGTAACGTCTCCCCTCCATTGGCAATCCTTCTAGCTCTCTTTGAGGCTATTTTTACTAAATTGAAAATGCCATCAACATGTTCAAGACAATCTTCTACTGTAACTCGAGCCATTTTTTTCTTTAAAAATAATGAAGAGGAGGTAAGGCTACTTACTTCCATAAATAAGTCAAATTTTTTAACCTTACAATTAGATAAAACTTTTTATGACGGCAAGTGCTTCTTTGTTAACAGCTGGTTCTGAAGAATCAAAGTTGTTAATAAAGGACACAATCTCCTCACAAGTGGAGTCGATGTCAGTGTTGACAATCACCCGATCAAAGTTACTGCATTGCTCTATATCTTTTATTGCTTCTTGAAAACGCAGTTCTATTTGGTCTGAAGAATCTGTTGCTCTATTGGTTAGTCTCTTTTTCAATTCTTCTTTTGAGGGAGGCAACAAAAAAATCGACATAGACTCCGGTCGTTTTTTGCGAATTTGTTCTGCTCCCTGCCAATCAATTTCAAGAATCATTGTGTGACCTTGGTTTAATGCTTCCAACGTTTCTGTTGTTGGTGTGCCATAGTAATGGCCAAATACATCTGCAAATTCGAGAAACATGTTTTGTATAATCATTGATTCAAAGATTTGTAAGGTAACAAAAATATAATCAAGGCCATTGGTTTCAGTGGGCCGCATACTTCTGGTCGTGTAAGAAACTGAAGCCTTGATATTTTTATTTTTCAGCATCAGTTGTTTAACAATGGTTGTTTTTCCCGTGCCAGAAGGAGCAGATATAACTATTAGATTCCCGTTTTTGTCAACCATAAAAAACCATTAAAGATATATAATTAATAACTGTATCAAACCTACTTGTATTGTAATGTTAATTTTGTGTGTATTGAAACAATAGTACTGGCATCCCATAACCTTAATAAAGTAGAAGAAATTCAAATGTTGTTGGGCAATCAATTTCATGTGATCCCACAACAAGCGTTTGATATACCCCCAATTGAAGAAACAGGATCAACCTTTCAGGAAAATGCTTTATTAAAAGCTAAAACCGTCTTCGATATTACCGGTCTTCCTGTGATAGGGGACGATTCCGGGCTTGAGGTTGCGGCACTTGATAATCAGCCAGGANTTTATTCTTCAAGATTTGCTGGAGCTNATGCNTCTGACGATGACAACATTGATAAATTGCTCAGAGCCATGCACAACATACCCAGTGCAAAAAGATCAGCAAGATTTAGATGTGTGGTTGCTTTTTTAGGAGCAAGCGGTCTTGATCAACCAATTTTTTTTGAGGGGGAGTGGGTCGGTTACATTGCTAAAAAACGAACAGGCAAGAATGGATTTGGTTACGATCCTATTTTTGTAGATTTACAATCCGAACTAACTGCTGCGGAACTTAATTCTGATCAAAAAAATAAAATAAGTCACAGAGGTAAAGCAATTCAGTCTTTAAAATGTTATCTGGCAACCAATTGAAAATCTTAACCAACCACACGCTGAGTCATCGTTATTGCAATAAACCTTTGATCTTAAAATAGAATGTTTTACAAAACAGTTATAAAAGTTGTGGAAGTTTACCCACAGACCAAATACACATGGAAAATTTATTATAAAGATAGCAAGTAATTTAAATAGGTTACAATAATATATCTTAATAAGTATATGATATATATATAAAATATAAAAAACTGTTGATTTTTTGTACAAATGGACCCGATTTTGTAACATTTGGCTTTTGAGCAACTGCAGCAATTATATCCACAAAGTTATCCACAGAATTTGTGGATAAAATTTTCCAAACAAANACATAACTGTAACGGGAATTTCTTGAAAATTAATTGTCTAGTGGTTATGCTTGCGTGCCTGAAAAATAAGCATAGAATATAATGCATTCTCAGGATAGAGATTCAGAGATTTACAGTGAAAAAAGACATACATCCAGCTTACAATGAAATAACTGTCACCTGTTCATGTGGCAATACCTTTCAAACTAAATCAACATTAAAGGAAGACTTGAGTATTGAAGTTTGTTCTGCCTGTCATCCGTTCTATACCGGCCAACAAAAAATTGTGGATACGGCTGGTAGAGTTGATAAATTTAGACGACGTTACGGTGCCAAAGAATAAAGCCATTTTATCTATGAAGAATAACTTTGTTCCTTTTTTGAAAACTAGTGGGTAAAGAAAACAAAAGTATTGGTCTTCTCTATAACGGTGACCGGGTAGACTTGGATCTCAAAGAACCATCCGTTGGACCGGATGTTGTGGATTTAAAGAATTTCAGCGCTGACACTGGTTTGTATACCTTTGACCCATCTTATCGTTCCACAGCAAGTTGTGAGAGTTATGTAACTTACGTTGATGGTATGGCAGGTGTTTTGTCATATCGTGGTTATCCAATTGAGCAACTTGCTCAAGAGAGCACCTATCTAGAAGTATCTTATCTTTTATATCATGGCGAATTGCCTACCAGCGATCAACTCGATGATTTTCGCTTAAAGGTAAAAGACAACATGATTCTAGAAAAAAGTGTGAACAAGCTCTTACAAACCTTTCCAGAAAACGCCCATCCAATGAGCATGCTAATCACATCAGTGGCCTCTTTATCGTCCATTTATCACAATGAGATCAACATAAGAGATCCAGAAGATCGGGAAGCATTTTTCTTTCAAGTGCTGGGCAAGATGCCCATGCTGGCAGCCACAATATTGAATCATATAAACAAAAAAACTGTTGGATCTTACGACGAGAAACTCAACTATTCTGCAAATATTTTAAATTTATTTTTTGGCGGTAATGCTCATTATGAGAGNAGCCCTGTTTTTTCCAAAGCCCTAGATGTCTTGTTAATTTTACATGCTGACCACGAGCAAAATTGCAGTACATCATCCGTACGCTTAACTGGTAGTTCAGGAACCAATCCTTATGCTGCTATGTCTGCTGGAGTTGCTGCTCTCTGGGGGCCATTACATGGCGGCGCTAATGAAGCTGTTGTAAGAATGTTTGATGAGATTCAGTCTAAGGACAGAATCAAGCATTTTATTGCAAGAGCCAAAGATAGAAATGACCCGTTTAGACTGATGGGTTTCGGTCATGGTGTTTATAAAAATTACGATCCAAGAGCTGCGATAATCAGAGCATCATGTCATCAAGTTTTGGATGAGCTTAATGATGGCAACAATCCAATGCTTGANTTGGCTCTAACATTGGAAGAGATTGCCNTGAATGATGAGTACTTCATTGATCGTAACCTCTATCCAAACGTAGACTTTTATTCAGGTATTATTTACCAAGCTTTGGGTCTTCCAAAAGAAATGTTTACAGTTATGTTTGCGTTGGCAAGAACTGTAGGCTGGGCAACACATTGGTGTGAAATGATGGCCAACCCTAGCTTAAGAATTGGCAGGCCGAGGCAACTTTATTTAGGGCCCAAACAAAGGGATTACATTCCCTTGGACCAACGTTAAGCAAAAAACACTCAGTTTTAAAGACAATGCTCCATTTTATGTCTTAAAATAATAGGGTCTTTGCAACCTTAAACCTTTTGGAAAAATGCTAGCAAAAAACAGTAATATATTTCTCATCGGACCTATGGGATCTGGTAAGACCAGCGTCGGTAAAATTATCGCTAAAGCCCTGGCTAAAGAATTTCATGATACAGATCAGGAAATCGAAGCAAACACCGGAGTGGATATCTCATACGTTTTTGATGTCGAGGGTGAAACAGGATTTCGTAAACGGGAAGAGAAATTAGTCGAAGTTATTACCCAAAAGAAAAACATTGTTTTAGCCACTGGAGGAGGAGCAATAGAATCGGAAAATAATCGACGTTGTTTGGCAAACAATGGTTTTGTTATTTATTTGGAAACGAGCCTAGAGGATCAAGTATTAAGAGCAAAACCCAGCAGGCAAAGACCTTTATTGCAAGGTGTGGAGCCAAAGAAGAAGCTCCAAGAGTTAATGCAAAAAAGAAAAAGTCTGTATGAATCAATAGCTGATACGATTGTTAACACTGAGGGACATAAACCCCACAGCCTAGCACAACAGGTTATAGAGAATTTTGATGCACATCGAAACAGTAAACCTTAGGGAGAATAGCTATCCTATCTTCATAGGAGAAGGCGGCAGTTTGTCACTTGAGAATTATGAGGATCATATAGCTGGAAAAGATATTGCAATTGTGACCAATGAGTTGGTTGCTCCACTGTACTTAAAGGAAATCTCTCACCTCTTTTCTAACATGAATGTTATTGAATACATCCTTCCTGACGGAGAACAGGAGAAAAGACTTAAAAATGTACACAAAATCATTGATTGGCTAATGCAAGCCGGATTTGGAAGAGATGCCACATTAATAGCATTGGGAGGAGGAGTAGTTGGAGATATAACAGGCTTTGCAGCATCCATCTTTATGAGGGGCATTAATTTTATACAAATACCTACAACATTATTGGCCCAAGTNGANGCATCNGTGGGAGGTAAAACTGCTGTTAATCACAAATCTGGCAAAAACTTGATAGGAAGTTTTCATCAACCTAAATGCGTAATTTGTGACAGCAGATTTTTAGATACGCTAAATGCAACTGAAATTTCAGCAGGACTGTCGGAGGTTATCAAATACGGGCTCATCCATGATGGAGAATTTTTTCAGTGGCTGCAGAAAAATATTCAACAGATTTTAGCCAATGATCATGCAGTGGTTGAATATGCCATCCAACGCTCCTGTGCCATTAAAGCAGCAATAGTTGCTCAAGATGAAAAAGAGCAATCAGTGCGAGCCTTGCTTAATTTCGGCCATACATTTGGCCATGCTATTGAAAAACTTACCGGTTATGGCAATTGGACGCACGGAGANGCAGTATCTNTAGGCATGGTCTTAGCCGCTCGTTTATCNGAAAAGATGTCACTCATCACTCCAGAGGATGTTCAGGATATTGAAAATATCTTGACGGCATCTCATTTACCAATATCTTTGCCAAACATGGATCCAGATGCATTACTGGCTGCCATGAAAAGTGATAAAAAAGTCAAAGATAGAAATATACAACTGGTTTTATTAAAAAATATTGGCGAAGCGTTTCTAACTGCAGATTATCCTCAAGAGGATCTGCTTAGCATACTGCGAGTTTCTTGATATGAGTATCCATACAAAGGATCGTTTAATTTTTGCACTTGATGTTGCTGAGGTGGATCAGGCCAAAGCATTGGTTAACGAACTGGCAGATGCGGTCACATTCTATAAAATCGGCATGGAATTAATGATGACCGGCGAATATTTTGATCTCCTTGATTGGCTGGTAAAAAATGAGAAAAAAGTGTTCGTTGATTTAAAACTGTTCGATGTTCCAGCGACAGTCTCCAAAGCGGTTAAGCGTTTAAGTCAAAGGGGCGCCTATTTCACAACTATTCATGGAAATCAAGGCATGATGGAGGCAGCAGCTGCAGAGAAAGGTGATTTAAAGATTCTTGCAGTAACCGCACTGACTAGTTTGGATGAAGGCGACATTAAAGATCTGGGATTTGCATGTGATGTCCAAGAACTTGTGGTCTCAAGAGCACGAAGAGCGCTCAGCTCAGGTTGTGATGGAATTGTGGCATCTGGCATGGAGCTTGAATACATCAGGGACGAGGTGAGTGATAAATTGCTGATTGTAACTCCTGGCATTAGACCGGTTGAAAATAGATCTACTGATGACCAAAAAAGAATAGTTTCGGTGGAGCAGGCATTTCAAAGAGGAGCCGATTATATCGTGGTTGGACGCCCGATAAAAAATGCAGCGAACCCCAAGCGGGCAGCAGAGTTAATTCAAGAGACTATTCTTAATTCTATTTAGAAAAATCTCGATTAATTTTGTTTTGCTAGGATTTGACCGATAGAATTTTCAAACACTCCCAACCTTTTTTGAAATCTTGCTCTCTGTTTCTCATCAAGCGAAGCAATGATTTCGGCAGTAATCTGGTTAATCACCATTCTCGTATTTTTATCTTCAGAGCCCAGCGAATTGATATGATCAGTCAAGATTTGTTTGAAATTTTTTTGCTTTCTTAAAGTGAGAATTGCTAGAAATTGTTGATTCCATTTTATTCGCGTATCGATTAACTCATCTCTGGTGTCTTCTAAATCAGAAGACAGAAGCCTAACGGTATTTTTTTGTTCATTGTTCAATCTGACACCCAACAGCCTAAAGAACCTCACGAAACTTTTTTCCAGAGCAGCCTGAAAACTTTTTCTTTCGTTATCCAGTTCCAACCTCCTTTCTTCCATCAATCCGTCAAAATGTATTGCTATCTCTTCGACTTGTTGGTTTGTAAGCTCTGAACACAACTCAACCATATAAGGCACAAAAAAATCTCTGCTTCTGTTGCCAAGCATCATTCCTTTTTGATAAATATCATCGATGTCATCAACACGTGTTGTGCTGTCCAAAAGCTTAAATGTTAGAAGTAGTTTTTTGTATTCTGGCAACTCGTTCTTTGTATTCCAGTGCTTAAATTCCTCTGTAGCTTTCCTGATATAGTTTTCTTGGGTGTTTGAAAAAGTTGCATACTCTAAAAATTGATTGGCAATCAACTGATCTATCTTTTCATACCATAGCCCACTCACAACTGAGCAAGCAGATAGAGTGAAAACAACCATAACAATAATGATTTTTTTATAAGCTTGCCCAAACATATTTTTTACAACAGTGGTTGTAATGAATCCCAAACAATCTTTTCTATTTGGATATGTCCTGCAGCATTTGGGTGAATACCATCCATCTGCATTAAATTTTGTTGCCAAACCTCATTCATCATTCTTTGTATGAGTCTTTCAACCAAGCCTATGCTGTATTCACCTGCCAATTCGGGAAAGAGGTTTTGAAAGGATGTTGCATAGGCATTTCCGTAATTGGGCGGGAGCTGCATCCCGATTAATAATATTTTGGCGTCGTGATCAAGAGTGAGCTCGATCATTGAACGTAAATTACTTTCTATCGAATTGATGGATGTACCTCTAAGCCCATCATTGCCACCAAGCTCTATGACCACAATATTTGGCGAGTATTTTCTCAATAAACTGGGTAAACGCTCAGCTCCTCCAGTGGTGGTATCTCCACTGATGCCAGCATTAATCACTTGAATAGAAAAACCGTCTTTGTTTAATCTATCTTGGAGCAAAGAAGGCCATGCTTGGCTGTAAGCCACTCCAAGCCCTGCACTTAAACTGTCTCCAATGATCAAGATAGTTGAATCATCTGAATTCGAAATGCTAGCATGAGTTGCTGTTGAAGCAACGGCCAGCACAATAACAAAAAACAAACGACGGAACATTTTGAAAATACCTTTGTTAAAAGCAAAAAATATCACCAAAGAAGTCAACAGTCCAGAAGGTGTTTTGACCATCGTTAGTGATATAAATTTAGCCGTGCATCAAGGCCAAGCAATTTCAATTGTTGGCCCTTCTGGCTCAGGTAAAACAAGTTTATTGGCGATACTGGCAGGACTTGACTTGCCATCCAAGGGCCAAGTCTGGCTGGCGGATCAAGAAATTACTTCTTTGGATGAGGATACCAGAGCGCAAATACGAGGCGAGAAAGTTGGGTTTGTTTTCCAGTCTTTCCATCTTCTGTCCAGACTCTCAGCGGTTGAAAATGTAATGTTACCGCTTGAGATAAAAGGCGATAGACAAGCGAAACAAAAGGCACTGAAAGCACTGACAAGAGTGGGTTTAAAAAAAAGGGCAAGCCATCTTCCTAACCAATTATCAGGCGGTGAAAAACAACGGGTAGCAATAGCTAGAGCGTTTGTGACGAGACCAACGATTTTGTTTGCGGACGAACCCACAGGTAATTTAGATAAGGCCAGCACCCAATCAGTCGGAGAGCTTTTATTCTCTATAAACCAGGAATCTGACACCACTTTGATTCTGGTCACTCATGATCCGGTATTGGCCGGTCGCTGTGAATTAACCTACCAGCTTGATGAAGGTCGGATTCAATGATGCAAGGTTTGTTGTATGGGATCAAACGTTTCCCGGCAGACTTAAAAAACAGCGACCTTTTTTTGCTTTTCTTATCCATTGCTCTCGCAGTTAGCGCGATCACGGGAGTTACTTTTTTAGGCGATCGTCTGCGACTGTCAATCAAGCAGCAAGCTGCCGTCGTTCTGGCCGCTGATGTCACCCTAAGATCTACCGCGCCCATTGGACCAAAGTATTTATCAATCGCAAAAGCGCAAGAATTGAATACTGCAGAAACGATTTCGTTCTTAAGTATGACGCTCCATGACGGCAATAGTGTGTTGTCTTCAATCAAGGCTACTACCCCGGGATACCCCTTGCGAGGCAAACTTAAACTGCTCGATTTGAATGGGCAGAATATTGAGAAGCCGACAGGCTCGCCAATGAGAGGCAATATTTGGGTGGAACAGAGTCTGATAGACCGGTTTAACATTTCCAAAGGTGACTCCATTACCCTTGGCAACGAACGTTTTGCAGTTTCAGCTGTGCTGGTCGATTTTCCTGATCGCAATGACGGTTTTCTTGCTTTTGCACCCACCGTCATTGCCAACATTGAAGATCTGGATGCCATGGGAGTTATCCAACCTGGAAGCCGGGTTGTGTATCGACAATTGTATTCCGGGCTTGAGAATCAAATAGATAGCTTTGTCAATGAGCTCCAAGATTTACCGGCGGAAGTCAGAATTCAAAGAATTGAAAATATTGGCCAACAACTGGGCAG
>JGI24816J26688_1000364_pt1 | contig 11354 bp, 10 predicted proteins | sample METZYME_3_250m_FD_26688 | JGI IMG/M metagenome (IMG submission 26688)
CTGATCACCAACACCTGCTGTGAGGCCCTGGCCGGCTGACCGCCCGGACCTCGCTGCGGAACCCCCGGCTCCGGCCGGGGGTTCCGTCGTTTTCGGCGGCCCTTCCTGATCGGCACCTGACACGACAGTCAGGAGGCTCCCGGCCCAGATGGCTGAGGGAGCCCGTCGGTACGCTGCACCCATGAACCGGGTCCGGCTAGCGCTGATGCAGATCGACACGGTGGTCGGGGACCTGCCCGGCAACGTGGACCGGATTCGTCGACGACTGGACCAGGTTGCCGACTGCGACCTGGCCCTCTTCCCCGAGATGGCGATCACCGGCTACCCGCTGGAGGACCTGGTCCACAAGCCGGGCTTCGTGGCCGACAGCCGGGCTGCACTTGACGAGGTGGCGGCCCTCAGCGACCGGTGCGCNCTGGCCGTCGGCTTCGCTGACCCGGGACCCGACGGAACGGTCTACAACGCCCTAGCCGTATGCCGGAACGGACGGGTCCTCGGGACGGTCCACAAGGAGTGCTTGCCCACCTACGACGTGTTCGACGAGGCCCGGGACTTCCAGGCTGGAACCGGGCCCCTCCAACTGTTCCGGGTGGCCGGGGTGCGGGTAGGCCTCGCCATCTGCGAAGACCTGTGGGTGCCCGGTGGGCCGGTCGAGCGACTGGTAGCAGGTGGTGCCGAGATGGTGGCCACCATCAACGGGTCGCCCTACCACCGGGGCAAGCAAGCGGCCCGGGAGTCGGTGGTGACGGCTACCGCGACCTGGTCGGGACGGCCGGTGGCCTACGTGAACCTGGTGGGGGGCCAGGACCAACTGGTGTTCGACGGCGGGTCAATGGTGGCCGACCCGGCGGGTCAGATCATCGGGCGCGCCCCCCGGTTCGAAGAAGCGGTCGTCTGCCTCGACGTCGACGTCGACGAGGTGTCCGCTCCGTCTGATGGCCTTCCGGTGGTCGACGTGTCGGATCCAGTCAACCGATCTGACCATCTGGTGGTCCCTCCGTTGGCCCCCCTCGACGAGGTCGGCGAGCTCTACGGAGCCCTGGTGCTGGCTACCCGCGACTACGTTCGCAAGAGCGGCTTCACCGACGTCTGCCTCGGTTTGTCCGGCGGGGTGGACTCGGCCCTTGTAGCCACTGTCGCTGCCGACGCCCTGGGTCCGGACCGGGTGCATGCCGTGCTGATGCCGTCCCGTCACTCCAGCGAGCACTCGGTGTCTGATGCCGAGGACCTGGTGTCTCGTCAGGGGCTTGACGACCTCACGTTGCCCATTGAGGAGGTCCACCAGGCGGTTGGCGGGGTGCTGGCTACCACACCGGAGGGTGAGCCAGTTGGCCTGACCGACGAGAACTTGCAGTCCCGGATCCGAGGCGTGCTGTTGATGGCCCGGGCCAACGCCAATGGTTGGCTGGTCCTGTCCACCGGCAACAAGAGCGAGTCAGCCGTCGGCTACACCACCCTGTACGGCGATACGGCGGGAGCTTTCGCGGTGATTAAGGACGTCACCAAGACCCGCGTCTACGAGCTCTGCCGGTGGCGCAATGCCCAGTCCCCAGGGGCTGACGGCCGGGCTGTGGTTCCGGAGGCCATTCTTAACAAGCCACCTTCGGCCGAACTGCGGCCCGACCAACGCGACGACCAGAGCCTGCCCCCCTACGACGTGCTGGACCCCGTTCTGGAGGCCTATATCGAGGGGAACCGGACCCGGTCCGAGTTGGTGGCCGACGGTCACGCCCCTGACCTCGTCGATCGGATCGTCGAACTGGTCGACGCCGCCGAGTACAAGCGCCGACAGACCCCGCTGGGTCCGAAGGTCACCGTGAAGGGCTTCGGGAGGGACCGCCGAATGCCCATCGTCAACCACTACCGGGGCTGAAGGTCCGGTGTGGATGAGGAACGACTGACAGGAATAGGTGACAGCCACGGGATGTTTCGCCATGATTCGTGACAATGGTCACGTTTTCACGTTGTGGTCTGGAGGGCCGTAGATAGGGTGGCCGACGATCGGGAGAGCGGGCCGATATGACCGGGTAGGTCCGGTCCGGCCGGTGGCTGATCGGACAGGGCGAAGGACTCGGAGGGCACCGCCGGTGGTGGTGCTTCCCCGGCTGGAGGAGGTTCGAGGGTGGCCAAGGAGCGGATCGAACGGGACGAGGAAGACCTTGTCCGCCTGTACCTCACCGACATCGGCCAGTATCCGCTGCTGACCAAAGAGGGTGAGGTCCGCCTCGCCCAGCAGATTGAGGCCGGGGTCGAGGCTCGGACCGGGTTGGCCGACGGGGGAGACGATCTTGCACCGGCCCGCCGCCGTGAGCTCAAGCGCAACCTGAAGCGTGGCGAGGACGCCGAGCGCACCTTCGTCCAGTCGAACCTGCGGCTGGTCGTCTCTATCGCCAAGAAGTATCAAGCCTCCGGGCTGCCGCTGCTGGATCTCATCCAGGAGGGCAACCTGGGCCTGATGCACGCCGTCGAGAAGTTCGACTGGCGAAAGGGCTTTAAGTTCTCCACGTATGCCACCTGGTGGATCCGTCAGGCCATCACCCGAGGCATCGCCAACACCGGTCGGACAATCCGCCTGCCCGTGCATGCCGGTGACACCCTGGCCCGCCTCCAGAAGGCCCGGTCGCGGCTAGAGCTCAAGTTGGGCCGCCAGGCCACGCTGGCCGAGCTGGCCCTCGAGGTGGAGATGCCCGAGGACAAGGTGACCGAGGCGCTGCGCTTCGCCGCAGAACCCCTGTCGCTCAGCGAGCCGCTCCGTGAGGACGGCGACGCCGAGTTGGGCGACGTGGTCGAGGACCGGGCGGCCGAGTCGCCGTTTGAGGTGGCGGCCACATCCCTGCTTCCCGAGGAGATCAGCCGCCTGCTGGCTCCACTGGACTCTCGGGAACGCGAGATCTTGAAGCTGCGCTTCGGCTTGGACCGCGGCGAGCCCCGGACCCTCGAAGAGGTCGGGGAGCATTTCAACTTGACCCGTGAGCGAATTCGCCAGATCGAGGCCCGGGCCATGTCCAAGCTGCGGCACCCAAGCAGCGACACGGGCGCCCGCGACCTGTTGGCTGTCTGATCCGCCGGTTGGGTTCCGGGCGCCCCGCCGGCGACCGGTACGGATGATGAGACTGGCGGAGGTGGACGGGAATCGAACCCGCCGGACGGGGATCGCCCGTCCCACCCGCTTTGAAGGCGGGGGAGCCCACCAGGTACTCAGACACCTCCACCGGTGACGGTACGGGGCATCGGCCCCGATCGCCACGTGGGGACGACCAGCCGTGCGATCGCGGGTCGGGTCGTCGTAGCATGCGGGGTATGAAGAAGTTCCTAATGCTGGGAGCCCTGGTCGCCCTGGTGGCTGCTGCCGTACGGAAGGTCCGCTCGATCTAGTCCCGGCCGTTCGGTGCCGTCGGTCGGCTCCGACGGGATGGCCGACGGAGCCTTCGGACACCGGCTATTGCGCCCAGCAGCACTACCGCGGTGAGAGCGCTGGCTGCGATCCAGTTTCGGTCAATCGGGACCCGGTCGCCCAGCGGTACCGGGTTCTCAAACTCGCGGATCGGCCAGCCCCGCTTCTCGGCCTCTCGGCGAAGTTCCCGATCGGGGTTGACGACTACCGGGTGCCCGACCGCCTCGAGCATCGGGAGGTCGGTGGCCGAGTCCGAGTAGGCCCACGAACCCACCAGGTCGATCTCTCGGTCATGGGCCAGGCGTCGCATGGCGTCGGCCTTTCCCGGGCCCTGGGCGTAGAACTCGACCTCCCCTGTGTAGCGGCCTTCGGCGTCGACCATGGGGGTGGTGGCTACGAACTCGTCCACCCCGAGGTGGTCGGCCAGCGGGGCCACGATCTCGATGGGCGAGGCCGACACCAGGACCAGCAGCCGTCCTTCGGCCCGGTGGTGGGCGAACAGGTCGAGGGCCTCGTCGTAGACGATGGGCTCGATCACCTGGGCCAGGTGGTCATGGGCCAGGCGCCTGAGCCCCTCCTGCTCCCAGCCGGCAGCCAGGCGCAGAGCGGTCCTACGGGCCCGGTCCATAGCCGACTCGTCGGCTCCGAAGAACCGGAAGAGGAGCTGGCCCCAGGCCGCTCGGAGGGCCATCGGAGCGCTCAGGTAGCCCGCCCGGTGTAGCGCGGGGCCGTAGGCGGCCATGGAGGCCCGTGCGATGACCGTCTTGTCGAGGTCGAAGAAGGCCGCCTCCACGCCCTCGATCCTAGGTCGGCTTGGCGACAGGGCGGTGTGGTGCAGCCGCTTGTGGCGATTCTCTCCGACATGGTTCTGACGGCCACGGCGATCATGCGCCCCTTGGACTGCTGCCGGGCCGGACAACGACGGCTCGACGGGCTGGGTGTCGTCTAGCGTTGGGTACGTTCGGCGGTCGAAGAGGGGTACGGGAGACCAATGCGGCTCGACGTCCATCGTTCCCCTCGCGACGACTGCGTCGTCCTCGTTCTGGTCGGCGAGTTGGACCTGGCCGGGGCGCCCCGGCTCCGCCAGGCCGTGGTCGCCGAGGCGGCCGCCGGGGAGCGCCACGTGGTGTTGGACTGACGGCGGTCGACTTCATTGACTCCACAGGGTTGGGGGTTGTGGTGGGGGCCCTGCGGAGGCTTCGGACTCACGACGGTGAGCTATCGGTGGTCTGCCCGGAGCCGCGTCTCCGGCGGGTCTTCGAGATGTGCGACCTGGACCGGGTGTTCACCCTCTACGGGTCGGTGGACGACGTGGCCCCCGAACGGGAAACGGTGTGACGCTCCGTCGGGCCCGTGGGGGTGCTGTGGAGTTGGTGGTGCCCGCCCGGGCCGAGTATCTGCAGCTGGTAAGGGCCATCGTTGGGGCCACGGCGGGGCTCGAGTCGTCCATGGACCCGGGCCGGGTGGCAGACCTACGGCTCGTCGTGTCCGAGGCGGTGTCCAACGCCATCAAGGCCCAGGCGTCGGTCGGAGTCGTCGATCCAATCCTCGTCCGGTGCGAGCCGTCAGGGGACCGGATCGTGGTGGAGGTAGCCGACCACGGGCCCGGCTTTGACGCCGGGTCTGTTCCGGATCTGCCACCTGTGGAGACGCCGGAGCGGTTGGATCACGAGTCGGGGCTAGGCGTGTCGCTCATGCGGCGTCTGGCCGACGAGGCGGTCGTGGAGAGCGGGCCGAACGGCACCGTGGTGCGCCTCACCCTCGGATCGCGGGGCCGCTGAGCCGGATTCCGGCTCATCGCGGCGGACGTTGTCGCAACCGTGTCCGGTGGGATGCCCGGGGGCGACCACTACGGTGCCTCCGGTCGCGAACCCACCGGATAGGACCCATGGCAGGCAGCCGACTCGTACCGAACCTCACGTGGTTGGGGAGCAAACGCCCCTGGCACGCGCCGTGGAACGCCCGATGATGCCGTTCCCGGGGATCGAGTTAGCCAGCGGGATCCTCCCGATCGTGGCCGCAGTGGTAGGGGTCTCGGTGCTGTTCGGCACCCGGCCCGTCTGGCCTGAGGGGGTCCCGGTGGCTATGGCCTCCGATGGCCTGTTGGTGGAGGGTGCTTGACAACGCACGGCCCCCGCGGCCAACAGTGGACGGCGTGAGCACCTCCCTCGTCATCGTTGAGTCACCGGCGAAGGCCAAGACGATCGCTGGTTACTTGGGCGCTGGCTTCGTCGTGGAGTCCTCGATCGGCCACGTGCGTGATCTGCCGCAACGGGCCTCCGACGTGCCGGACGCCTACAAGGGTGAGTCGTGGGCCAAGACGGGCGTCGACATCCACAACGATTTCAAGCCCCTGTACGTCGTAAACGCCGACAAGAAGCAGCAGATGGCACACCTCAAGCGCCTGCTGAAGGACGCTGACCATCTCTACCTCGCTACCGATGAGGACCGCGAGGGCGAAGCCATTGCCTGGCACCTATTGGAGGTTCTGAACCCCAAGGTGCCGGTCCACCGGATGGTGTTCCACGAGATCACCGAGGGGGCCATCACCGAGGCGTTGGCGAACACCCGTGAACTAGACCGCCGCCTCGTTGATGCCCAGGAGACTCGGCGAATCCTGGACCGCCTCTACGGGTACGAACTCTCGCCGGTGCTGTGGCGGATGATCGGCGCGGGGTTGTCGGCCGGCCGGGTGCAGAGCGTGGCCACACGGATGGTGGTCGAACGCGAACGCGAGCGGATGGCTTTCTTGGCGGCCGGGTACTGGGACCTGACGGCCACCGTGGCCACCACCGATGGTCAGGCCTTCACTACCCGCCTGGTTGAGGTCGACGGCCGCCGGGTGGCGTCCGGGCGCGACTTCGGCGACGATGGCTGTCCCGATCGGGACGACGTGTTAGTCCTGGACCAGGCCTCGGCAGACGCCCTGACCGTCGGCCTGCAGGGGCGGACGGCGACCGTGGACTCGGTGGAGGCCAAGCCGTACCGGCGGCGTCCCGCCGCGCCGTTNACCACGTCGACCTTCCAGCAGGAGGCGGGTCGACGGCTACGGCTCTCCTCTTCNCTGGCCATGCACGCCGCTCAGGGGCTNTANCAGAAGGGCTACATCACGTACATGCGNACCGATAGCACCACGTTGTCGGANACCGCGGTGCGGGCCGCCCGGGCCGAGGTTCGAGAGCGGTTCGGCGCCGACCACCTNCCCGATGCTCCCCGGACCTACGCCAACAAAGTCCGCAACGCCCAGGAGGCCCATGAGGCCATCCGTCCGGCCGGGGACCGATTCCGTCATCCGGACGAGGTGGCCGGAGAANTCCCGTCGTCAGAGGCCCGGGTCTACGAGATGATCTGGCGNCGAACCGTGGCATCCCAGATGACCGACGCGGTAGGCGAGACGGTCACGGTCCGAGCCATCGCCGACGTGGGGCCCGAGGGGTCCGAAGTGGGCCGGGAGGCAACCCTGGCAGCCAGCGGAACAGTCATCTCCCACCAGGGCTTCCGTCGGGCGTACGAGGTGGAGTCCGACGACGCCGATGGCGAGGAGGCCGAACGGGTCCTCCCGGCGGTGGCCGTCGGCGCGACGGTGGACGTGAACGAGGTGGTTCCCGAGGGGCACACCACCCAGCCGCCAGCCCGCTACACCGAGGCCTCGCTAGTCAAGGGGATGGAGGAGTTCGGGGTGGGCCGCCCCTCGACCTATGCCTCAATCATGGAGACCATCCAGCGCAACTACGTGTGGAAGAAGGGCTCGGCCCTGGTGCCCACGCTGAGCGCCTTCGCCGTCACCACCCTCCTGGAGCGGCACTTCCCCCGGCTAGTCGACTACGACTTCACGGCCGCCATGGAGGAGGACCTGGACCAGATCGCCAACGGAGAGGCCGAGCGGGTGCCGTGGCTGCAGTCCTTCTACTTCGGCTCGGACGACGACATTGGCCTGCACGCCAAGGTGACGGCCCGCCTAGGGGAGATCGACCCCCGGGGCGTCTCGACTGTGCCGCTGGGCGCCACGGAAGACGGCGAGCCGGTGGTGGCTCGGTACGGAAAGTTCGGCCCTTACGTGCAGGTAGGCGAGGAGACGGCATCCATCCCTGACGACGTGCCGCTCGACGAGTTGACCGTGGACCGGGCGCTGGAGTACCTGAACACCCCCGGCGACCGGGACCTAGGGACCGACCCGGAGACCGGCCTTCCCGTGGTAGCCCGCTCCGGCCGGTTTGGCCCCTACGTCTCGCTGGGGCGCCTCCCCGAGCGTCCGAGCCCCGGATCTCCGGAAGCTCGGCTGATGGCGTTGCCCGGAAGCCGCCGGGAAGTGAAGGTGGCGATGGCCTACCTCCGCCTGGCCGCTGGTCGCCTCACCGGGGCGGCAACCCGCCTTGTGCTTACCGTCCCCAAGCGGGGGGTCGGCAAGAAGGCGCTAGACCGCCTGGAGGCCGATGTGGGATCCGGGTCGACGCCGACAGAGGCTCTTGCTCGGTCGGCCGAACTCGGGATCACTGGCCGACCGTTGGCTGGCATCGGTGACGTCCTCGGGCTGGTCGATGGCCTCGACCCCGACCAGCCACCAGACGTGGTACTTCAGGGCATCCTGGAGGCCTCCGGGTACCTGGACGAGGTCCGGGCCGACGACAAGGCAGAGTCCCGCCTGGCCAACCTGGACGCCGTGGCTGAGGTGGCCGCCGACTTCCCCGACATCACCGCCCTAATCGATGAGGTGGACCGCCAGGCTGAGGCCGACGACCAGCCCCGACCCCGGACGGCGTCGCTGTTCCAAACCATGACCCTGGAGAGGATCACCTTCGAGGACGCCATGCAGTTGCTGAGCCTGCCTCGGATGGTCGGCACGGACCCCGCCGACGGTGTGGAGATCACGGTGCAGAACGGGCGCTTTGGCCCCTACCTCAAGAAGGGANCGGACAGCCGCAGCCTCGACAAGGAGGAGCAGCTCTTGACCATCACCCTGGAAGAGTGCCTGGAGGTGCTGGCCCAGCCGAAGCGCCGGGGCCGGACGGTGGCCCGACCACCCTTGCGGGAGCTGGGCGTCGACGCAGCGTCCGGCAAGACGATGGTCCTGAAGGACGGCAACTGGGGNCCCTACGTCACCGACGGCGAGTACAACGCCTCGCTTAAGCGAGGTGACGCCGTCGAGGAACTCACCGACGAGCGGGCTTCCGAGCTTTTGGCCGAACGGCGTATGAAGGGCCCGGCTAAGAAGAAGCGCTGACCGGACTCCAGCAAACGTCCACCGTCCCGGTTCCCACCCGGCACGCCTCCGGGGACCGGCCGCCCCTCTTCTAAAGTGGAGGGGTGAGCGGATCGACCGGACGGGACGCGGCCAACCGCCGGGACAATCCGGCGTCTGGCGACGACCTGGCACCGTTCCTGCCCGTCGGGGGCCGTCGGGCGCTGCGGGCCCGCCTATTTGGAACGCCGGCCTTCTTCCGGTTGTGGCTCGCCCAGGTGGTGTCGGCCACTGGCGACTGGCTGGGCTTGCTGGCCATCGCCATCTTGGCCATCCGGTTGGGTTCCGGGAACGAAGGCGCCGCGCTGAGCCTGGTGCTGGCCGCCCGGATCGTTCCCGGGTTCTTCTTCGGACCGGTCGCCGGGGTGCTGGTCGACCGGTGGGACCGCAAGCGGACCATGGTGACGTGCGACGTGGGTCGGGCCCTCGTCATGGTTGCCCTACCGTTCGTGGACACCCTGGTCGGCCTGTTCCTGGCCTCGCTGCTCCTAGAGGCGTTCACCATGCTGTGGGGGCCGGCCAAAGAGGCCTCGGTCCCCCATGTGGTACCCGAAGACTCACTGGCCACCGCCAACTCGCTCTCGCTGGTCGCCGCCTACGGCACCTTTCCTCTGGGCGCCGGCCTGATGGCCTTGTTCGGTCGCCTCTCCACGGCACTGTTCGACTCGGCGTGGGCTGACAACGTTCGCCTCGACGACATGGGCCTGGCCTTCTATGCCAATTCCCTGTCGTTCCTGGTGACCGCCTACCTGATCTTCACCCTGGACTTACCGGCCCGGTCACGGGCCGAACGCCGCTCAACCGGTGGACGTCGGGCCGCCCTTGCCCACCCAGTGGCCGAATTGCGGGAGGGATGGCGGTTCGCCTTCGTGAACCCGGTAGTCCGCACGGTGATCATGGGCCTAGCAACTGGGCTGATCGGCGGGGGGATGTTGGTGCCCCTTGGAGCCATCTACGCCGACGAGGTACTGGGCCGGGAAGTCGGGCCTCGGCGTACTGATCACCGCCCTGGGCCTGGGCGTGGCCGCCGGGGTAGCTGTGGTGTCGGCCCTACAACGTCGGCTCGACAAGGCCCGGACCTTCACCCTGTCGCTGGTCGGCGCCGGGACCTTCCTGGCCCTAGCAGCGTCGATCGGCCAAGTCCACGTCTCGACGGCCATGGTGGGTTGCATCGGGGTGTGCGCCGGGTCGGTCTACGTACTCGGCTTCACCCTGCTCCACGAGAACGTCGAGGACCAGCTACGGGGCCGGATCTTCGCCACCTTCTACGTGCTGGTTCGAGCCTGCGTGCTCCTGGCCCTGGTGGTCGGGCCCCTTATGGAGGACCTACTGGACCGGCTGTCCAGCGTGCTGTGGGATCGTCACGTGGAGGTCCTGGGCGTTGGGGTGGACGTGCCCGGGGTGCGCCTCACCCTGTGGTTGGCCGCCCTGATCATCCTGGCCTCCGGGGCGGTGGCCGTCGCCTCGCTCCGGGCCGGCCAACTGGGCCGTCGATCCTCGGACGACGGGGACGGCCCGGCATGACGGGGCGGTTCATCGTGGTGGAGGGGGCCGATGGCACCGGCAAGAGCACCCAAGCCCGCCTGCTTGCTGAGCGCCTGGGTGCGGTGTTCACCCGGGAGCCCGGCGGTACCCCACTCGGCGAACGGATCCGCGACCTAGTCCTGGACCCGGAGGGCGACGCCCCGGTGGACCGGGCCGAGGCCCTCCTGATGGCCGCCGCCCGGGCCCAGCACGTGGCCCAGGTGGTAGCCCCGGCCCTAGCTGCCGGACAGGACGTGGTTTCCGACCGCTACGTGGCCTCGTCGGTGGCTTACCAGGGTCACGGCCGGGGTCTGGGAGCCGAAGCGGTGGCGGAGGTCAACCGCTTCGCCACCCGGGACCTGGCACCCGACCTGGTGGTACTCATCGAGGTCGACACCCCGCTGGCCGGCGACCGTCTGGGCGGCGACCTAGACCGGATCGAACAGGCCGGAAACGACCTCCAGGCCGCCGTGGTGGCTGCCTACCGGGAGATGGCCACCGCCGACCCGGACCGGTGGGTGGTGGTGGACGGCACCGGGCCCATCGAAGAGGTGGCCGACCGGGTGGCCACCGCCGTCGACCAGCGGTTGTCGTGACCTCCGGAACGTCAGCCGACGGCGTGGCGCCCTTGGACGAGGACGCGCTATGGGACACCGTGGTGGGCCAGGAGGCTGCCGTGGCGCTCCTCCGGACGGCGGCTCGGTCCCCGGTCCACGCCTATCTGCTGGTCGGGCCACCCGGTGCGGGGCGAGGCGAAGCCGCCCGGGCCTTCGCCGGGTCCCTGTTCGCCTCCGGTGCGCCGGACGGGCCAGATTCGCCGTCGGCCTCCCGCCACCGGCGTCTGTCCGCCGTCGGACACCATCCGGACCTCCTCGAGGTGGAGCCCGAGGGCCGGTCTCTGCTGGTGGCTGACGCCAGGGAGATCACCGTGGAGGGTTGGAGGTCGCCGGTCGAAGCAACTCACAAGGTGGTGGTGGTTGACCGGTTCGACACCGCCGAACCGGAGGCAGTGGCCAGCCTGCTCAAGACCATTGAGGAGCCGCCGGCCACGACCGTGTTCGTGCTGCTGTCCGAGGAGGCTCCTGACTCCCACGTCACCGTGGCCTCTCGTTGCGTACGAGTCGACCTCCCTCCGCTGACCGACGAAGTGGTGTCCGACGTGTTGAAAGCCGACGGGGTGCCCTCCGACCGGGCCAC
>JGI24816J26688_1000367_pt1 | contig 11337 bp, 11 predicted proteins | sample METZYME_3_250m_FD_26688 | JGI IMG/M metagenome (IMG submission 26688)
ATCAGTAAGGTCAAATCTGATAGACTGCGCGACCCTGAGATAAATCATGAGCTTATTTATAAAGATTTGTGGAATTACAAGCGCAAAAGACGCAAGTTTAGCTGTGTCTTTTGGAGCTAATGCTTTAGGTTTTAATATGTACGAAAAGAGCCTCAGGTATGTATCTCAGCAAGAGGTCAAGGAAATTCTAAAAGAATTATCAGATGAAATCATACCTGTTATGGTTTTTGTGGATCCAAGTTATGAATATGTTGAAGATTGCTTAAAACTTTCAACAAAGATCATTCCTCAGTTTCATGGAAGTGAAACTCCAGAATTCTGCTCCTCTTTCAATAGAAATTTTATTAAAGCTATACCAGTATCTAAAGAGGAAGACATAAATAATGGGTTTGAAAGATATGCGGATGCTTGGATGATATTGTTAGACAGTTATTCTCAAGAAGAGTTTGGTGGTACAGGAAATCAATTTGATTGGACTTACTTGAGAGGTAAGGACTACGATAAGGCATATTTGGTGGCTGGAGGACTAAATCCTAATAATGTTACAGAAGTGTTATCACTAACTTCTTGTACGGGATTAGATGTTAGTTCGGGTGTAGAATCTTCTCCAGGAAAGAAGGATTCAATGAAAATAAAAGAATTTATTGATGTAGCAAGGAATTTCCATGTCTAAAAAGGAGCAAGTGCCTGATTCCAAAGGACGTTTTGGTATTTATGGCGGAGTATATGTAGCAGAAACGTTAGTTCCTGCTTTAGAAGAGCTTGCACAAAAATACGAACTAATAAAAGAAGACAAAGAGTTCAAGGCAGAAGTCCAGGATGATCTTGAGAAATTTGTAGGAAGACCTTCACCACTATATTTTGCTAAGCACTGGTCTAAGAAATTAGGGGGTGCAAAGGTATATCTAAAAAGAGAGGATTTAAATCATACAGGCGCTCATAAAATAAATAACACAGTTGGTCAAATACTTCTTGCTAAGCATATGGGCAAAGACAAGAATAATAGCCGAGACCGGCGCCGGTCAACATGGAGTCGCTACAGCAACTGTAGCTGCTAGACATGGTTTGGAATGTGTAATCTATATGGGCGAAGAAGATATAAAAAGACAATCGCTAAATGTCTACAGAATAAAAATACTAGGTGCCGAAGTCGTTTCTGTTAATTCAGGTACAAAAACTTTAAAAGATGCTATGAATGAGGCCATGAGAGATTGGGTAACCAATGTGGACAACACTTATTACATTATTGGAAGTGTTGCAGGGCCTCATCCTTATCCACAGATAGTCAGGGATTTCAATTCAATAGTTGGAAAGGAAGTGCTTGTTCAAAGCAAAAATCAAATAGGTAAGATGCCAGATCTTTTGGTTGCATGTGTTGGAGGGGGATCAAATGCAATGGGTCTTTTTTATCACTTTATAGATATCTCTTCAACTGCTTTGGTAGGAGTAGAGGCAGGGGGCTTGGGACTTGATACAGGTAAACACGCAGCACCTTTGAACGCAGGCAGTGAGGGAGTGCTTCATGGGATGAGAACTTATTTAATGCAAACTAAAGAAGGTCAAATTCAAAATACCCATTCCATCTCAGCAGGGTTAGATTACCCAGGAGTTGGACCAGAACATGCCTGGTTAAAAGATATAGGCAGAGCTGACTACACCACTGCAAATGATCAAGAAGCTCTTGATGCCTTTAAAGAATTAACTCTCGTTGAGGGAATAATGCCTGCTTTGGAAACAGCCCATGCTTTAGCTTATGTAAAAAAAATAGCACCCACAATGGATTCCGAAAAAGTAATAGTGGTTAATATCTCTGGTAGGGGAGATAAAGATATAAACACGGTTGCAGATATTGAGGGCATAAAACTTTAATGGGGCGAATTGAAAAGACTTTCTTAGATTTAGCTGAGCTTAAACAAAAGGCTTTAATTGGCTACATCGTTTCTGGAGATCCTAATGTCTCTTCAACCCTAATGGCAATGCATTTAATGGTAGAAGAGGGAGTACATGTTATTGAACTTGGCATAGCTTTTTCAGATCCTATGGCTGAGGGATCCTCTATTCAAAAGGGACATGAGAGAGCTCTATCAGAGAAAATTTCACTGAAAGCAACTCTTAAGCTAGTAAAAAGTTTCAGAGAGAAAGATAAAAAAACCCCAGTTGTCTTAATGGGCTATATGAATACTTTTGAAGCACTAGGAATTGAATTTTTTTCTTTAGCAGCAAAAGACAATGGTGTGGATGGGATTCTTATAGTAGACATGCCTTTAGAAGCAAGTGATGAATTCACCGAAGAGAGCAGAAAACAAGGNCTTGATGTTATTAGACTAATAGCTCCTACCACCACNGAATCAAGAATCAAGAAAATATGCAAACAAGCATCGGGATATATTTACTATATATCACTTAAAGGTATTACAGGCGCAGACTCTATAAACCCAAAAGAAGTAGAAAAGAAAGTTTTAAAGCTAAAGAAGTTAACAGATTTACCAGTAGTTATTGGCTTTGGAATTAAAGATGGGAAATCAGCCAGTAAAGTAAAAGACCTAGCTGACGGTGTAGTAGTAGGAAGTGCTTTAGTTGACATCATGGGAGGGAATAAAGAGGAGATAGAAAAGCATTTATCTATTAAAATTAAGGATCTTTCTAAAGCGCTGCATAAAACTTAACTATGGCCAATTGGTTTGACAAGATTCTTCCCTCTTTTATAAAGAAAGGTAGTACAAAAAAGTCTTCTGTACCAGAAGGCTTGTGGCAGACATGTTCAGGCTGTAATAACGTGCTTTATGTTCCTGAACTTGAGGCTAGTCTTTATGTTTGTCCTAAATGTGATCACCACGTTCGTATTGGCGCAAGAAAAAGGTTAGATTTATTCTTGGATTCAGAAAATCAAATAGAGATCGCATCAAATGTAAGCCCTACAGACTGGCTAAAGTTCAAAGATACTAAACGTTATAGAGATAGGATTACTGAAGCAGAGAGTAACAGTGATGAAAATGAAGCTATTGTTGTAAAACAAGGTACTTTATTAAAACTTCCTTTGATCGCAGCAGCCTTTGAGTTCAGGTTTATGGGAGGTTCAATGGGATCAGTAGTTGGCCAAAAATTTGTGGAAGGAGTCAATCAAGCACTAAATAATCAACTTCCTTTCGTTTGTTTTTCAACCAGCGGAGGAGCCAGAATGCAAGAATCTTTGGTTTCTCTTTATCAAATGGCAAAGACTAGTGCTGTTCTTCAAAAGTTGAAAGAGGCAGGCCAGCCATATATATCTATTATGATTGATCCAATTTATGGAGGAGTTGCAGCAAGTTTAGCTATGCTAGGGGATATCAATATTGCTGAACCTAAAGCACTAGTGGGCTTCACCGGACCCAGGGTAATAGAACAAACTTTAAAAGTTCAGTTACCGGAAGGGTTTCAAAGAAGTGAATTTTTATTGGATCATGGTGCTATAGATATGATTGTGCACCGAAAGGATCTTCAATCAACAGTTCATAGGCTGCTTTTAAATCTTCTTGATAAACCTTCTAGCTAATGTCCAAAGAGAACTCGTTAGAATACTGGTTAGATTACATTCAAACCGTAGGATCAAAAGAAATAGATTTGGGACTCCAAAGGATAAAGCCCATTTATGAACAATTAATAAAATCTAAAATTGCTTCTAAGGTTATAGTTGTAGGAGGTACTAATGGAAAAGGTACAACTACCGAGTTTTTAGGCCAACTTTTAGTTTCAAAACATAAGACCGTTGGTACCTTCACTTCACCACATTTATTCAATTTCAATGAAAGGATAAAAATAAATGGTAAGTCGGTTTCTGATGAAAGCATAATTGAAAGCTTTAAATTAATTGAAGAAAGTAGGGGTTCTACTAATCTTACATATTTTGACTTTTCTACTTTGGCGGCTTTACTTATTTTCAATAAATCAAAAGTTGACTATATGGTGTTAGAAATCGGGCTTGGTGGAAGGTTAGATCCTGTAAATATTGTAGATTCAGACATTGCTATTTTGACTAATGTTGAGTTGGATCATCAGGATTGGTTAGGAGAAGATAGAGAGTCAATCGGAAAGGAGAAAGCAGATATTTTTAAACTTCATAAGCCAGTAATCATTGGACAACATGAAGTTCCTAATAGTGTTCATGAGAAGACTTTAGAAACTAAAAATCAGACTTTTTGCGTTGGTAAAGAGTTTGATTATCAGGTAGATGATTTAAACAAAAAATGGACTTTTACCTTTAAAGGGGAAAGGCAAGTTTCTTATGCAGATATCAAGTTGAATAGTTTTTCGGTGAGCAGCATTTCATGTGCTCTCGCTGCTTTTTGTCTTTTAGAAGAAGAGATAAGTTTAGATATGGATGCCGTTTTTAACTCANTAGATTTAAAAGGCCGTTGNGAACTTATAGATAACAGATATCTTCTAGATGTTAGCCATAATGAATCATCGGCAAGNTNTCTTTCATCTTTTATAGAAAGGAATTTTGAAGATCGAACAGTAATAAATGCCGTTTTTGGAGTTATGGAAGACAAGGATGTTAATGCGATCCTTGAACCATTAGCAACCAGAATTAATAAATGGTATGTAACTTCTGCAGATATAGAACGTTCTATGGCTACCGAAAAACTGGGAGATATCATTAATTCTAAATATCCTAAAGATATGGAGCTTGTAGGGAGTGTTACGGAAGCCTGTATTAAAGCACAGGAAGAAACTGAAGAAGGAGGCCTGGTGCTAATCTTTGGTTCTTTTTATACAGTTTCAGAAGCTTTCCCTGCTTTAAAATTATTAAGATCAGTTGCTTAAATGATTGTAATAGATTGGATTTCTTTGGCTTTAATTGGAGCTCTAGGAATCTCTGGTTTTTTTAATGGCTTTGCCAAAGAAATTTCTTCTGCTATCGCTTGGGTAGTATCGATAGTTGGAGCATGGTATTTTGGCCCCTTGCTTTTTCCGTACTTAGAAGCCTATTTAAGCAATGTTCAAGTTAAGTCTATCGCTTCATTTATCATTGTTTTTATTATTTTGTTTGCTCTAGTAAGGTTGGCTGGTTCGATACTTTCTAAATTTCTAAGTGCCATCGGATTAGGTTTTTTAGATAAAGGCTTAGGCTTCTTTTTTGGTGCAACAAAAGCAACTGCAATTTTAGTTACTGTATTTATATTGTCTTCAGGGTTTTTAGAAAATAAAAGTTGGTGGAATGAATCCTTATCTAAAGAGTGGACCACAAGAATTGCTGAGGTGATGGAGCCATTAATTAAGGACTGGAAAGCTCAAGCTGAAATTTTATTAAACAAAGGGAATGTAACTTTTCCGCCGACGTTATAAACTAGGCTGCCTTCATGTGTGGAGTAGTAGGAGTAGTTGGTAAATCGGAAGTATCTCCGATGATTTATGATGCTTTAACGATTTTACAGCACAGAGGTCAAGACGCCGCTGGAATAGCAACTTGCGATCAAGATAAATTCCATTTAAGAAAACAACTGGGTCTCGTTAGAGATGTCTTTAGAGATACTCATATGATTACATTGAGAGGATCTATGGGAATAGGGCATCTGAGATATCCAACTGCTGGTAGTCAAGATAGAGAATTAGCGCAACCTATGTATGTCAACTCGCCTTATGGAATAAGTATTTCTCATAATGGCAACTTGACTAATAAGGAAGAGATAAGCAAAGTTTTAACAAATAGAAACCTCAGATTTTTAAGCACAGACTCTGACAGCGAAGTCTTATTAAATGTATTTGCACATGAGTTGCAAAAACAAGGAACTTCATCTCCAACCCAAAAAGAAATCTTTCAAGCAGTGAAAGCTACACATAAAAGGGTTAGGGGAGCTTACTCAGTAATTTTTATGATTAATGGGGTTGGAATTGTAGGATTTAGAGATCCTTTTGGTATCAGACCGCTAATTTTTGGTTCAAGACAAAATGATCTGTTGGGACCTGACTACATGATTGCATCTGAAAGTACAGTTTTAGATACATTAGGATTTGATGTAACTGGTGATGTGGATCCTGGAGAAGCTATTTTCATTAGCAAAGAAGGTGAAATGTACAGAGAAGCCTGTATAGAAAACCCNATACANACACCTTGTATATTTGAGTATGTTTATTTGGCTAGACCCGATGCCGTAATTGACAATATCTCTGTACATAAATCTCGAATGAGAATGGGTGAAGCTTTAGCAAAAAAGATTAATAAACTTAAACCAGTACATGACATTGATGTAGTAATACCTATTCCAGAAAGTAGTACCACTTCTGCTCTCCAGCTGGCTAACACACTGGGGATAAAGTACACAGAAGGATTTGTTAAAAACCGCTATATTGGAAGAACTTTCATTATGCCTTTTCAAGAAAAACGTGAAAAATCGGTAAGACAAAAGCTAAACCCGATAGAATTTGAGTTCAAGGGTAAAGTAGTTTTGTTGGTTGATGATTCAATAGTTAGAGGCACTACAAGTAGGCAAATAATTGAAATGGCTAGAAATGCAGGGGCTAAAAAAGTTTACTTTGCATCAGCCGCACCTCCAATTAGATATCAGAATGTCTATGGTATAGATATGGCTGCTACCACTGAGTTAATAGCGCACAATCGAACGGAAGAAGAAATTAGTGACCATATTGGTGCTGATTGGCTTATCTATCAGGATCTAGAAGATCTTATAGAATCAGCACGAAAAGGAAACCCAGCAATCCAACAATTTGAATGCTCTGTATTTGATGGAAAATACATCACGGCGGACATAGACAAAAGCTACTTACAAAGATTGGAAGAAACAAGAAGCGACGAGAAAAAGTCTAGAAAATTAAACTAATAAGATTTTTATTTAGCTGTTTCTATGGTGACAGTAGGAAGTACTGCATTTTCAGCTGCTTCTTTATACGAAGCAATTTCATTAAAATTTAGATATCTATAGACTTCAGGGCCCATAGTATTTATCTCTTCCATATATTTTTGATATTCTTCAATAGAAGGCAGATAGCCTAAAATTGAGGATATCGCAGCCAATTCAGCGGAAGCTAGAAAGACATCAGCACCCTTACCTAATCTGTTAGGAAAATTTCTTGTCGAAGTTGAGACCACAGTAGAATTATCTTCGACTCTAGCTTGATTGCCCATGCATAGGGAGCACCCTGGAACTTCTGTCCGGGCTCCTGACTTTTCAAATATTTCATAGTAATTCTCTTCTTTTAATTGATGCTCATCCATCTTTGTCGGAGGAACTATCCAAAGTCTTGTTGGCACATCTTGAGCTTCGCTTAACAAATTACCTGCTGCCCTAAAATGTCCTATATTTGTCATGCAAGATCCAATGAAAACCTCATCAATTTTTGTATTTGCAACCTCTGATAAGGGTTTAATATCATCAGGGTCATTGGGACAAGCAAGAAGCGGTTCTTTTATTTCATCAAGATTAATTTCAATTACTTCAGCGTATTCAGCATCTTCATCTGCTACAAGTAGTTCGGGATTTTCAAGCCAAGCTTCCATTGCTTGAGCTCTTCTTTCAATAGTTCTTTCATCTCCGTAGCCCTCTGAAATGAGCCATCTCATTAAAACTATATTTGAATTGAGGTATTCAATTATTGGTTCTTTATTAAGTTTGATGGTACATCCTGATGAAGATCTTTCTGCAGATGCATCTGAGAGCTCGAAAGCTTGTTCAACTTTTAAGTCAGGTAATCCTTCAATTTCCATACATCTACCAGAAAATACATTTATTTTTCCCTCTTTTTCTAGAGTTAGGTTTCCAGTTTTTAAAGCTGCGTACGGGATAGCATTTACCAGGTCTCTGAGAGTAATACCAGGTTGCATTGTGCCAGTAAATTTGACGAGTACAGATTCCGGCATATCTAATGGCATTGAACCTAAAGTTGCACCAAAAGCCACCAAACCTGAGCCAGCGGGAAAGCTTATTCCTAAAGGGAATCGTGTATGTGAGTCTCCTCCTGTTCCTACCATGTCAGGAAGTAACATTCTGTTCATCCAAGAATGAATTATTCCGTCACCAGGTTTGAGTGCTACTCCTCCTCTGGTTTGTATAAAATCTGGCAAAGTATGGTGAGTCTCAATATCCGAGGGCTTAGGGTAGGCCACGGTATGACAAAAAGATTGCATAACTAAATCTGCTGAAAATCCTAAACAAGCAAGTTCTTTAAGTTCATCTCTGGTCATGGGCCCGGTAGTATCTTGGCTTCCCACAGTAGAAAGTCTAGGTTCGCAATAGGTTCCTGGCCTAATACCTTCAACGCCACAAGCTCTTCCCACCATCTTTTGAGCTAGGGTATAACCTTTATCGCTCTTTTCTTGACTCACCGGTCTCACAAACACAGTAGAACTTTTTTCAGAGAGGGCTTCTCTGGTCCTGTCAGTTAGTGATCGACCTATGATTAAAGGAATTCTTCCACCAGCCCTTACTTCATCTAGAAGGGTAGGATTTTTAAGAGTGAAAGAGCTTAATTCTTTTCCTGACCCACTGGAACATATTCTCCCTTCATGAGGGTAGATATTTATACTGTCTCCTAATTCCATATTANTAACATCACATTCAAGAACTAAAGTCCCTGAATCTTCTAAAGTATTAAAAAAGATGGGTGCTANTTTTCCTCCGAGACAGATACCCCCAGTTCTTTTATTTGGAATGTAAGGTATGTCATCACCTATATGCCATAAGAGAGAGTTTGTTGCTGATTTTCTTGAAGACCCTGTGCCGACAACATCACCTACAAAAGCAACCGGATCTCCTGACTCCTCTAGCTTGTTGATAGTACCAATAGGGTCTTTAAAGTCTGTNTTTTTCAGNATTGATAAGGCATGCAANGGGATGTCAGGTCTTGACCAAGCTTCAGGTCCAGGGGAAAGGTCATCAGTATTAATTTCACCATCAACCTTTAGAACCTTGGCAGTAATACATTCAGGTACTACTGGCTTATTTAAAAACCATTCTGCTTCAGCCCAAGAAGAAATGACTTTATTGGCTCTTTTGTTTATTTTTGAAAGTTCGAAGACATCGTGGAAGGCATCAAAAATTAACAAAGTATTCGTTAAGGCTTCTACGGCTATATCCCCAACCTCTTCATTATCTAAAAGGGCGATTAAAGGTTGAACGTTGTAACCCCCTAACATGGTACCTAATAGTTTTGTTGCTGCTTCAGTCGTTATAAGGGGAGTAAAGACTTTTCCATTGGCAACATCAGCAAGAAATGCTGCTTTAACATACGCTGCTTGATCTACACCCGCTGGAACTTTATTTGTGAGTAGGTCCAGTATAAATTCGTCTTCACCAGTAGGNGGTTCTTTTATTAATTCAACTAAATCCGCTACTTGTTCTGCATCCAAAGCAAGAGCAGGGATACCCTGTACGAGTCTTTCTTCTTCATGTCTTCTATATTCTTTGAGCATAGAAACCTTCCGGTAGAATTTTGGTGGGAGGCCATAATATCATAGAAGAGATATAAGAAGTTGCGTTCAAAAGAGTTCTAGATATTATGTAAATCTATGGAAAGAAAGGTTAAAACACCTTGTGTAGGAGTTTGTTCTACAGTGTTTGGCGATCATGTATGCAGAGGATGCAAAAGATTTCATCATGAAGTAATTGAATGGAATGGTTATACCGATATTCAGAAAGAAACTGTCTGGAATCGACTGGAATCATTAAAAGTATTAATTATGAAATCAAAAATTTCAATAGAAGACACAACTTTACTTCAATCTAAACTAGATTCTCTCAAAATATCTTATTACGATAAGGTCGATCCTTATTGTTGGGTATTTGATCTGATCAAACAAGCCAGTCAATCAATAAACAACTTAAGTGAATTTGGTTTAAAACCCCTCTTCCAATCGAATGTAGAGCTGGTAGATCTCAAACAAATAATTGAAGATGAGTTATTTACACTCTCCGATGCTCACTACCAAAGGTACTTCGCTTTAGAAGAAAATTATCGTGCCTAAACCTTGGGAAGAGATTCTTCTTTGCAAAACACCAAAATCTTGGATTGATAGGGCATTAAACTCTTTAGATGTATTGTTACTCGATCACGCCCATTGCGAGAAGAAAGCTGCCACTACTGCTATATCTTTAATTCATAGGTATCCTGAAAGAAACTTATCTTCAAGACTTTCACCATTAGCCCGAGAAGAACTTTTACATTTCGAACAAGTGCTGAAGCTACTGGAGAAGAGAAAAGTCCCTTATAGAAACTTAAAATCCGGACGTTATGCACATAGTTTGCATGGCAAGATTTCAACTAGAGAACCAAATAAGCTTAAAGATTCATTGCTTGTTTGTGCCTTAATAGAGGCAAGGTCTTGTGAACGCTTCTACAGCTTAGCTCTTTATCTAGAAAAGTCCCTTGCCTCGTTTTATTCTAAACTGTGTGAAGCTGAATCAAGACACTGTGATCTTTACTTAAATCTGTACCAAGATTTATTTGAAGAAGATTGTAAGTCAAGGCTAAAACCACTTGCTCAGCAAGAGTCTAATTTAATTAACACGCCCGATTCACTATTCAGATTTCATAGTGGCTTTTAGATCAGCTTACAACTAACAACTCATCCCAATTGGTGGTGTATTTTGGGGATTGAAAATGTCTCTGCATTGACCAGGGCTTTCTTACTCCTTGGGCAGCAAAAGTTACTCTGCTTTCACTAGTAGCATTAATTTTATCAATGGTTTTCATCAGCTTCTCACTTTTTGGTCGCCTGGAGTCAGGTATAAAGAAGTCTGATTGGTAAACGCCTTTATCATAAAAATCACTTAGCATTACGCCAGCCTTTATGAAATTATATCCACTCTTATAAANCTTTCTTGAGAGCACCTTGGTGGCATGTAGGATGTCGCGAGTATCATTTGTGGGTAAATTGAGTTTGCAACTAAGGATATTGCTATATTGTTGATCCTGTAGCCTAAAAGGATTTGTTCTAGCAAAAACGGAGACAACTCTACAATACTGATTTTCACGTCTCAGTTTTTCCGCTGCTCTTGCTGCGTAATCACTCACAGCCTCATTGATAGATTCTAGCGTAGTCACTTTTTTACCAAAGGTTCTACTAACCACTATTTCCTTTTTTGTTGACGGGTGTTCTTCGAGACCGATGCAAGGATATCCTCTCAGTTCCATTACTGTTCTTTCCAAGACAATACTGAATCTTCTTCGTATTAGTTTCGTGTCAGTATCCGCTAACTCGAGAGCTGTTTTAATACCCATTTTATTAAGATGTCGTTTTAACCTACTGCCCACGCCCCAGATTTCTTCTATGGGCATGATAGACATAAGTTTTCTTTGCCTTTCTTTTTTTGATAGGTCAACAACACCGCCTGTGGCTACATA
>JGI24816J26688_1000369_pt1 | contig 11319 bp, 9 predicted proteins | sample METZYME_3_250m_FD_26688 | JGI IMG/M metagenome (IMG submission 26688)
AAGTAACACGTGAAACAGGTAAATATTCAGTTCTAAAAAAAAGATCAAGTGTTTGATAAGCAGGAACAATTTTTTTCTTAATGACCTCCTTTGCTTTCATTTGAAGTGCTTTCTGATCATTAATTGTTTTTGGTATATCTGAAAAGATATTATAAAAGGGGCTATCCTCTGGATTATCAACCAATTGTAATTGAATTTGCTTAGCAACACGTTGCATTAAAATATTTGGTGCAGTAATGCTCCTCTCAATGCCTAATTTTCCAAGATCTATATGTGCATTAATTAATTCAGGTAATTTGTCTAACCTTTCTAACCAATCTTTGTAATCTTGTGAACTATTAAAACTTAGTCCTTCTGCTGTTTCATGTTCTAATTGAATCCCTCCCCTTTGACCAAAAGTGAGTAAATGGCTATCAAATTTTTGAGATTTTACTGATCGCTCATAATTGTATAAAAATAATCTATAGTTGAGTTGATTCTCCTTTGAGAGTTTTTGAGGATTAATAGATTTAATTTTTTCTAGAACCTCTCGAGTCTTTTGCTGTCTTTTTCTCACCGATTGTTCTGAAATATCTGGCCAATCTTGATTAGCTGATTTATCTCCCATATAAGAAGCGTAGACTGGATTCTCATCCATAGCTCTACTCCATTCATCATCTAGAATTTGGTTAAAATATGAATCTTCACTGCCTGTTCCACAAGCACTAATCATTAGCAGAAGAGTTATTGTTAAGAGAGATCTATATTTCATAAATAATCACCTTTTGAAATGATTGGCCAGGCTTTAATTAGGTAAACTAACATGGTCCAAAGTGTCAGAACAGCAGACCCTAGAAGACAAATACTNCCAATGAAGTATATATCAATATCAAAAATAGGTTTTCTAAACAACATGCAAGAAAGTCCGACCATCTGTAAAACAGTTTTAAATTTTGCATAACCGATTACAGAAACCTTATGTCTTTCTCCAAGCTCAGACATCCACTCTCGCAGTGCAGAAATTGTAAGCTCACGACCGATAATAATTGATGCAATAACTGCATTTAGAAGACTTGGATCACTCTGAACAATCAAAATTAAAGCAACTGAAACAATCAGTTTATCTGCTACAGGATCTAAAAACGCTCCAAATCTTGAGGATAAATCATATTCTCTGGCAACCCAACCATCAAACCAATCAGTCAATGCAGCTAAAATAAAGACCATAGCAGCTAGTGGTCTAGCATTATCAATTGAAGAAAAGAATAANGCAGCAATTAAAGGGATACTGGCAATTCTAAAAAGTGTTAATGCGTTAGCAAAATTAAACGTTGTCTTCATGTAATGATTATAATAAAAGATTAATTAGCATTGAAATGTTTATAAATTTTTTTAGCTAACTTATTATTAATGCCCCTAACGGTCATTAAATCCTCTACAGAAGCTCGTTTAATTTCCTGAATACCACCGAATTGCTTAAGCAAATGTTTTTTCTTGTTTGGACCAATACCTTCTATTGATTGAATATCTGAAGTTAACAGCTTTTTTCTTTTTTTATTTCGATGTCCAGTGATTGCAAATCGATGAGCCTCGTCACGAATTGATTGTATTAAAAACTTAGCTGGTGAATTATTTGCCATGGACAGAGGAGTTTTATTTTTATTGATAAAAATTCGATCTTCTTTCAGTTGACGATTTGGACCTTTAGCAATACCGAGTATAGGTATTCCATTTATTCCCAGATCTTTAAGGACCCCAATGGCAATATTAACCTGGCCCTTGCCTCCATCGACAAGGATGATATCGGGTAATAATTTGGATTCTTTTAAACATCTTGAATAATGGCGAGAGAGAGCTTGCGACATAGCAGCATAATCATCACCTTTATTTATTCCACTAATATTGAAACGACGATAACCGTTTTTATGAAATCCCTCTCGGTTAAATGCAACACATGAAGCAACACATTTATCACCCATGAAATGACTAACATCAAAACATTCAATATTCCGGACAAGTGTATCACTCTCTATAATTTCAGACAGTTCATACAACTGGGCTTCTATTGAAGCTTTTGAGGCTAACTTAGATTTTAATGATTCAATAGCATTTGATGCAGAGATTTCAATCCATTTCCTCCTATAAGATTTCACATTTTGTTTTATGATTACTTTGGTTTTTAAAGCATCAGAAAGGGCTTCCTGAAGAAGTTTAAGATTTTCGAGTTTGATATTAATCAATATCTCTTTAGGGGGCTGATGGTCAGTATAGTACTGCATTAAAAACGACTCTATCACCTCTTGTGCGTCAGCCATGTTAGTCTTTTGTGGATAAAATGAACGATTACCTAAAATTTGTCCTTTACGTAAAAATAAAACAGAAATACAAAACATACCTGATGACTCAGACAATGCTATAGCATCAGCATCAATTCGATTTGCTCCATCGACGAATTGGTGAGATTGTATAACTTTTAATGAGCTAATTTGATCTCTATAGAAACTGGCTTTTTCATAATCTTGCTGATCTGAAGCTTGATCCATTTTTGCAATAAATTTTTCAATAATGGATTGATCATTTCCTTTCAAATAATTGAGAGCTTGATCGACATTAAATTGATATTCTTCTTCTGTCACTAAACCCACACAAGGCCCGGAACATCTCTTTATTTGAAACTGCAAACAAGGTCTAGATCGGTTATTAAAAAAGGATTCATCACAATTTCTCAATAAAAAAACTTTTTGTAACTGACTCAAGGTGTTTCTTACAGCATTTACATTAGGATAAGGACCAAAATACTCTGCTTTATTTAAATTCTTTTTTCCTCTATGAAAAGAAAATCTTGGGAATTGATGGGTATTATTTACTTCTATATACGGATAACTCTTGCCGTCTTTGAGTAAAACATTGAACTTGGGTCTGTGTTTTTTTATNAGTGTATTTTCTAGAATNANAGCTTCTCGTTCTGTACGAGTTATGGTAATTGAAATTGAATTAGTCTCTTTTAAAATCGCTTCTTTCTTNCCTTNTGAATGGAGCTGAAGAAAAGTAGCTGCTAACTCTTTTTTTTAAATTTTTTGCTTTACCGATATAAATTACATCTTCTTTTTTATTTATGATGCAATAAACTCCAGGTTTACTAGTCAGTCGCTTTGAATAATTCTTAAGGGTTCTAAATTTATCAGTCATTCAACTATTCTTTCTCTTTTACGTTTTCCCATAATTCATCAAGCTCTCTTTCAGTCAGATGTGAGAACTCCCTATTAGATTCTTTTAAGGTACTCTCCATAGATCTGAAACGCTGATCAAATTTTCTATTGGCTTTCCTTAATGCTGATTCAGGGTCTACAGAGGTATGCCGGGAGAGACTAACAACGCTAAATAATAAATCCCCAGCCTCTTCTTCAATATTGCTTTGATTCCCAGAATTTATAGCAACTTTCAGCTCTTCAATTTCTTCTTCAATTTTATCAATAACACCGTCTATATTGTTCCAATCAAAGCCCACTGATCGTGCCCTTTTTCCAATCTTATANGCTATGTTTAATGCCGGCTGATTTATGCCAATATCATCAAGTATACTGCTTAAGCCATGTTTCTGTTTTCTTTCTTCAATTTTGATTTTCTCCCAATGATCTGTTTGTGTCTCAGAATCTTCTATTGATAAATCTGAAAACACATGGGGATGTCTGTTAATTAATTTAGTAGTAATCGAATCCACCACATCATCAAAAGTGAATAAGTTCATTTCCTCAGCAATGTTTGTATGAAATGCTACTTGGAATAAAAGATCTCCTAATTCATTTTTGAAAGCTTCATAATCCTTATTTTCAATGGCCTCAACAACCTCGTAAGCTTCTTCTATAGCACAGTGAGCAATTGACTCAAATGTTTGTTCCCTGTCCCAAGGACATCCTTTTTCAGGGTCCCTAAGTTGTGATGTAATTTGATGTAATTTTTCCAAAACATTCTCCTATCGGTTAATTAAGTTACAAAATTTTCTAATGATTTGTGCGGTTAGACCCCAAATATAATATTGCTCATAACTGTAGCTGTAGACAGACCATTTAATCTCATCATAAACCTTATGTTGGTGCTCAAGATTTACTTGATCCATAAGAAAGTCTAGAGGCACTTGAAATATTTCTTCTACTTCATCCGGATTTGGAACAGGAGAAAAATCATCTTCTACGAAAGCAATTACAGGAGTGACAATAAAACCGGTTCCTAAACTAATTTGTGGTGGAACAAAGCCAATAATTTCAGATGAGGTCTGAGCTAAACCAATCTCTTCATTAGCTTCTCTTATAGCAGTTTCAATTATGTTCTTATCTTGAAAACCATCATAAGAGCCACCAGGGAAACTAATTTCACCTGCATGATTCTTCAATTTAGTTGTCCTTTTCGTCAAGATAATATTTATGCCTGAGGCAGACTGCTGCAGACCTAATAAAACTCCAGCGTGCTTTAGATTTATTTTTTGCAAATAATCTTTGACGATATGCTCTGGCAATCGATTCATTACCTCTAATACTGGATCATTGGAGGGTTGAGTGCCGTAATAACTCTCTCTTATTTTATTNAACATAAAAAAGAGGGGTCTTATTGTTTATTTTGAGTTAATTTTAAAGGATCTANAANATCTTTTAATGTTGCTTTATCAAGGTCGGTTAATTCAGATGCGACGTCAATGATTGACCGCTTTTCTTTATAAGCTTTTTTTACAATTTTTGCACCTGTCTCATAACCAATGCTCTCATTAAGAGCTGTTGCTAGAATTGGATTGTGATTGAGAACAGACTCGATGTTTTCATAATTCACTGTAAAATCTTTGATAGCTTTATCAGCAAGGGCATTGCAAGCATTACTTAATATTGAAATTGATTGAATTAAATTAAATCCAATAAGAGGCAACATTACATTCAATTGGAAATTTCCAGATTGAGCAGCCATAGTTATCGTCGTGTCATTACCAATTACCTGTGCAGCTACCATTGATACTGATTCAGGTATTACGGGATTTATCTTGCCTGGCATGATGCTACTACCAGGTTGGAGTGCTGGTAATTGAATTTCACCTAAACCACCTAAAGGACCACTATTCATCCATCTTAGATCGTTTGCAATCTTTGTTAAAATTACTGCCAAAGTTTTTGTTTTAGATGAAAGCTCAAGAGAAATATCTTGAGAGCTAATCGATCTAAATGTATTCGAGGCTGGTTGAAAATTCATACCAGTTTTTTCATTCATAAATTTGCAAGTGATTGAACTTAAGTCAGGATGAGCATTAACCCCACTTCCAACCGCTGTTCCCCCAACTGCTAATTGTTGGATATCTACTTGCAGAATTTCCAGCTGTTTCTTTATATCCTTGATTTGTGCAGACCACGCACTAATTTCCTGTCCAAAGGTTACAGGCATCGCATCCATCAAATGTGTCCGGCCAGTTTTAACAACATCATTAAGAGTAGCTGCTTTCTCATCCATGATTGTATGTAAATGTTCCAAAGCAGGAAGTAAATCTGTATTAATCAATAAAGTAGACGCAACATTGATCGTTGAAGGAATAATGTCATTACTGCTTTGTCCTAGATTGACGTCATCGTTGGGATGAATATCGAGCTTATCTGAGGAAGATAAATGAGCAATTACTTCATTCATATTCATGTTAGTGCTAGTTCCAGAACCAGTTTGAAAAACATCAACTGGAAACTGATCAGCATATTCTCCATCAGCTATTTCTAGTGCAACCCTACCTATGGCATCTGCTTTATCCTTAGTTAAAGTACCTAATTTTGCATTTGCTGAAGATAATGCCCATTTCAATAAAGCCAAAGACCTAATAAGACCTGACGGCATTTTTATCTGACTGATTTGAAAATTCTCAATAGCCCTTTGTGTCTGCGAACCCCAATGACTATCGGCAGGAACTTTGAGCTCTCCCATGCTATCTTTTTCTATTCTGTATTCCTTATCTGACAAAATTAACTCCTTATTCATATCATAATACATAGAGAATAGCAGTCACAGAAGAAACTTTCGTGTATCATTCAATTTTGATGATAGAGGTGGTTGAAATGAATGAAGATCAGCTACAAGCCATTTCTCCACTTGATGGCAGATATTTGGAGAAAAGCACTCACTTAAGGCAATACTTTAGTGAGTCAGCACTCATGCGCTACCGTGTCTTAACTGAAATAAAATGGTTAATTTTTCTATCNGAAAATAAAGATCTNAATCAAGTCCCGAGATTNTCTGAAGATCTAAAGAATCTTCTGGAAGATTTTATCCCTCAGTTTTCTATTGAAGATGCCAAAAGAATTAAGNCTATTGAAAAAGAAACAAATCATGACGTTAAAGCAGTAGAATATTTTCTCCAAGAAAAAATTAGAGCTCTGCCAGATGGTAANGATTTAATTCCATTTATCCATTTTGCATGCACATCAGAAGATATAAATAATATCTCCTATGCACTGATGCTTAAAGATGCAACANAATTACAGGTCAAGGAATTAAATCTCCTTATAGATACTTTAAGAACACAGTCACATGATTGGGCAGGCGATACCATGTTATCTCGAACACATGGGCAAGCTGCCACTCCTACAACCATGGGTAAAGAATTTGCAAATTTTGTGTATCGTCTCAATCAACAAATAAAAACACTGGAAGCTATTGAATATCGGGCAAAAATGAACGGTGCTGTTGGGAATTTTAATGCTCATAAAATTGCCTATCCTGATATTAACTGGACTGATTTAAGTGAAAAATTTATCAAAAGCATAGGACTCACTAACAACCCCTATACAACTCAAATTGAACCGCATGACTGGATGGCAGAACTGTTTCATTCTTTGATTAGAATCAATAATATTTGTTTAGATCTGAGCAAAGATATTTGGATGTATATTTCTTTGGGTTACTTTCATCAAACTATAAAATCATCAGAAGTAGGATCTTCGACTATGCCACATAAAGTTAATCCTATAGATTTTGAAAATGCTGAGGGCAATATTGGTCTTGCAAACTCAATTTTAGATCACCTTGCTTCTAAATTAGTTATATCTAGACTTCAAAGGGATCTTAGCGATTCAACCGCGCTAAGAAACATAGGATCTGCATATGCCTATATGACCATTGCTAATCAATCTCTAATGAAAGGGCTTGGTAAAATTAAGATTAATAAAGAAGTTATCAATAATGATTTAGAGTCAAATCTTGAAATTCTAGCGGAAGCCATTCAAACCATACTAAGGCGTGAACAAATTGAAGATGCCTATGAACATTTAAAAGAACTAACTCGAGGCAAGGCTTTAGATAAGGATAAATTGATTTCATTCATTGATTCTCTAAAGATTGATGAATCTGTGAAAAACGAACTAAAAGAACTATCACCTCAAAACTATAGTGGACTTGCTTCAAAATTAGCCAAAGAAATCTAACCCCTGTCTCTGTCTATTCAGATTCTTATGAATAAAAAAAAATTAATTATAGTTGGCATGTCTGGTGGCGTTGATTCTGCCGTAACTGCTTCACTACTTCTAGAACAAGGATTTGAAGTTGAAGGTTTACATATGACCAATTGGAATGATGAAGAGCCTTATTGTACTGCAGCACAAGATCAACAAGACGCAAGAGAAGCGTGTAAGGAACTAGGTATTACTATGCATCATGTGAACTTTTCCAAAGAATATAGAAAAGAAGTTTTTGATAGAGCTTTAGAGGAATTAAATTCTGGACTTACCCCTAATCCAGATATTTTATGCAATCGTATGATCAAGTTTGATCGATTTGCCGAGTATGCTTTTCGTTTGGGAGGAGAAAAAATTGCCACTGGACACTATGCTAAAGTGGTTAAAACAGAACATGACTATGANCTGCACAAAGGAACNGATACAAACAAAGATCAAACTTACTTCTTGCATGCCATTAACCCAGCTATTCTTTCAAAAGTTATNTTTCCAGTGGGAAATATGATCAAATCTGAAGTAAGAGACTATGCCTATAGAAAGGGTTTACCAAATCACAATAAAGCCGACAGTACGGGCATTTGTTTTATAGGCGAGAGACCGTTTAAAAGCTTTATACAAAATTTTCTTCCTCCAGAGCNAGGAAATATAGTTGATGAACAAGGGGAAGTCATAGGAAGGCATGATGGNTTAATGTATTTTACGATAGGACAAAGAAAAGACATTGGCATAGGTGGTCTAAAAAATAATTCTGGGGAACCATGGTATGTTGCTGCAAAAGATATAAAAACTAATGAACTAATGGTTGTTCAAGGTCATAATCACCCAAGATTATGGTCTAAAAAACTCTTTGCTATATCTCTAAACTGGTTGGACTCAAAGATCCCTACTCGCTTATTAAACGGGAAAAAAATACATTGTGAAGCAAAAAATAGATACCGTCAAAATGATGCTAGATGCTCTATACAGACTTCTGGAAATGGTCTAATGATTGAATTTAAAGATAGTCAGTGGGCTGTAACAGAGGGTCAATATGTTGTTCTATATGAAGATGAAAAATGTTTAGGTGGTGGTAAGATTATGGCCATGCCTAAAGAAGACAAAAACTGAAGATTCGTATACAATCTAGCTCGGATTAAGGATATCTAATGACAAAACTCGTTAAACCATTAAAAATAGATTCTAAGGAGTATCAATATTTTGATCTGAATGCATTGGGTGCTTCATCCATAGATTGCATACCTTTCTCACATAAAATTCTTTTAGAGAATGCAGTTAGGCATAGTCAGGAAGACCCTTCACGAGAACAAGATATTCAAACAATACTTAATTGGGATGCCAAATCAGGCAATAATAAAGAAATATCATTTACTCCCAGTCGAGTTATTTTACAAGACTTTACTGGTGTTCCTGCAGTAGTTGATTTAGCAGCTATGAGAGACGCAGTTGCAGAAATGAAAGGTGATGCGACTCAAATCAACCCATTATCGCCTGCTGAACTCGTCATTGACCATTCTGTGCAAGTTGATCACTTTGGATCTAACGATGCTCTGGAAAAAAATAACAAAGTCGAGTTTGAAAGAAATCAAGAACGTTATAAATTTTTAAGATGGGGGCAGGAAGCTTTCTCGAACTTCCAAGTTGTACCTCCAAACACAGGTATCGTTCATCAGGTTAATGTGGAATATTTAGGTAGAGTNATTTTTTCGAAAGAAAGTGATGACAATCTTTTAGCCTACCCAGATACGTTAGTTGGGACGGATTCTCATACAACAATGATCAATGGTATTGGTTGCCTTGGATGGGGTGTCGGTGGAATTGAAGCTGAAGCAGCAATGCTAGGACAACCAATTACTATGCTTCTACCTGATGTTATTGGTATCAAAGTTTCAGGCCAACTTAGAGAAGGCGTGACTGCGACAGATCTTGTATTAACGGTTACAGAAATTACGAGAAATTACGGTGTTGTCGGCAAATTTGTTGAGTTTTTTGGTGACGGTTTGAAAAATTTACCAGTCGCTGACCGGGCAACCTTAAGTAACATGGCGCCTGAATTTGGGAGCACTTGTGCGATTTTCCCAATAGACGAAGAAACCATAAGATATCTTAAATTATCCGGTAGATCTGCATCACATGTAGAGCTAGTGGAAAAATACTCGAAAGCTCAAAGCCTTTGGCGGAAAGACGGACAAGAACCTAATTACACCGATGTTATAGATTTAGATTTAAGCGCAGTAGAACCCTGCTTATCAGGACCTAAACGACCTCAAGACAGGATTAACCTGAATCAGGTCCCAGAAGTAGTTAAACAAGAAATTAATGGGGCTGATAACTCTATTGATGAAATATCAAACGGATCAGTACTAATTGCTGCAATAACCAGCTGCACCAACACCTCAAATCCAGCAGTTATGATTGCTGCAGGTCTTGTGGCTAGAAATGCAAGATCTAGAGGCCTTCAATCTAGACCCTGGGTTAAAACAAGTCTTGCACCAGGATCAAAAGTAGTTACAAAATACCTAGAAGAAACTGGATTACTCGAAGACCTAGAGAATATGGGCTTTAACATTGTTGGTTATGGATGTACCACTTGTATAGGAAATTCAGGGCCATTAAATCCGGATATAGCTAAAGCTGTTAATGAAAAACAACTTTTCACGTCATCAGTTTTATCTGGTAATCGTAATTTTGAAGGCAGGATACATCCTTTAATTAAACATAACTTCTTAGCATCACCACCTCTTGTTGTTGCCTATGCTATTGCAGGATCAATGCTGATTAATTTAGAAAAAGAACCCTTGGGTATTTCTGACGATGGGGAAGAAATATATTTAAAAGATATATGGCCAAGCAAACAGGAAATTGACAATCTTATCGCTTCAACCATAAACCCTGAGATGTTTAGAAAAGCCTATGAGGATTTACTTAAAGGTGACTCAGTCTGGCAGCAACTTGAAATTCCAACGGGTGAAATATATGAATGGGACAACGATTCAACCTACATAAAAAAACCACCTTATTTTAATTCTATGACTTTAGATTTACCAAAGATGAATAAGATAAGCAGCGCCAGAGTACTAGCTCTCCTTGGCGATTCAGTTACTACAGACCATATATCACCTGCCGGTAACATAGACCCTAAATCTCCTGCTGGTCAGTATCTTTTGGAAAGAGGTGTCGAGAGAAAGAGTTTTAATTCATACGGATCAAGGCGAGGCAACCATGAAGTTATGATGAGAGGAACTTTTGCTAATATCAGACTGAGGAATAAGCTAGCACCTGGAACCGAAGGCGGATGGACTAAAATGGAAGATGATCAGGAACCTATTTCGATATTTGAAGCTGCTCAACAGTTCCAAAAATCTAACACGGATTTAATTGTCATTGCGGGTAAAGAATATGGGACTGGATCTTCAAGAGACTGGGCTGCTAAAGGTGTATCACTGTTAGGTGTTAAAGCAGTTATTGCAGAATCTTATGAAAGAATCCATAGATCAAATCTTATTGGGATGGGTGTTCTGCCCCTAGAGTTCATGCCAAATGTAAATGCTGAATCTCTTTCAATCAATGGTTTTGAATTATTCAGTGTAGAAGATATCAAGCCGGGTGATAAGACAGCTAATGTCATCATTTCAAACAAAGATAATAAATCTCATAGCTTTGAGGTAACTGTAAGAATTGACACACCTAAGGAATGGGAATATTTCCAGCACGGTGGCATCCTCCAGTATGTAATCAGAGGTCTAGTTTCGGCTTAATTTAGCTTTTAAGTTCTTCGCCTTCTTATAGGTAGGTGCTATCTCTAGGGATCTATCAAGATACTTTGAAGAAGTATCAAATTCTCTCTGTTGAAAAGCGATATTAGCAAGAT
>JGI24816J26688_1000370_pt1 | contig 11316 bp, 9 predicted proteins | sample METZYME_3_250m_FD_26688 | JGI IMG/M metagenome (IMG submission 26688)
TTTTAACAAAGTCGTCAACTGGTATTTCTTGTCCGGGCAAATCAAAGGCCATCTCAGGCAGATATCCAATGGCAAGAGTGGCAAGGTTTACAACGTTGGCGATGGTTTTCTTATCATCAGTGTCTAGATTATGTGTTACTGGGTTGATCAATTTGTTAATTACGTATTCAGATTTTTTCCCTATGTCAATGGTTGCGTCGATCTCTTCGATCAGGGCAGCAAAATCTTGACGTCTTGAGAGAAGAGCTCTGGTCAGTGGTGCCGTTAGAGCAAAGTTAAACGTGACTTCAAGAAACGCTCTGAGTCTTTCTTCTTCCGGAAAATTCTCAATGATTCCTAGCTGCGGCAAAAGCTCTCGTTTTTCGGCAAGTAGACAGCTGAGAAATAGTTCTCTTTTGTTTTCGAAGTGCAGGTAAATGGTTCCTTTTCCGATACCCGCACCTAGGGCAATTTCTGCAATGTTGGCCCGGCGGTAACCAAACCGTACAAAATGATCTGTTGCCACTTTTATGAGTGTTTTTTGAACCGCATAGTTTGCGGAACCCTCGTGGTCTAAGGGTTTTCCTAGGCCCGGTTCGGCGGTAATTTTGTCAAAAAGCTCAGCTATTGCGCTACTCATATGACCAGAATAACATATCTGGTCATATGGTCAAAGCCCTTATTTCACAGGATTTTTTGAGAATCGAAGTGGTCTATCAATGGATTAGTCGGGGCAGCTGTAGACTCCAAAAGTCTGGCGTCCTTCTTCTATTACAGACTCAGGAACTATTGTGTTACCTCCCATGCTACCCGCTTCGTTGCGTGCCAGACGTAACAACTCTTCCTGCATACGCTCGCCTCCACGTTCCACAAATGCAACTCGGCTCCTCGTCGAGGCTTGAGCCCGCCCAACCCGTTGGCAATCGCTGATTTCACTGGTAGTAGCCAGGCGTACGCTTGCCCCTTCAGTGGTGACTCCCACCCAACTGTTGCAGCTTGAAAGCAATATTAGAAATGTTACTAAAAGAAGAAAACTTTTCACGGTAAACTCCAACGAAGTTTGACAAGTTAAATTAATATTCATTTTTTTGAGAACACAGTCTAGCAGTTTTGACTCCATTTGCTCTATTACTTAGAGCAAGCAAGAGTCACCAGGTTCCGGCTTTTTTCCAACCCGAATATGTTACCATCCGACGTTTTTTGGGCTTTGCGCGAGACCATCATTTAAGGATAGACGAAATTATTTATAGTCTGATACAGGAGCTAAATGGTGTTGTGTCGGCTGAACATGGTATCGGGTTTATGAAAAAACAGTTTTTGCCTTACAACAAGACTGGTTCAGAAATAACTCTGATGAAGGCTTTCACACAAACCATCGATCCCGACGGTATTCTAACCCCGGGACGAATTTTTTAAGGAGTTGTTAATGACAACTAATAGTTTGTCCGGCAAAAACGTTGTCATAATTGGTGGCACTGCGGGCATTGGTTTGGCCACAGCGCAAACTGTCTCCGGAATGGGTGCTAATGTCTGGGCTGCTGGCCGCTCAAAGACACATATTGAGAACGCAAAACGGTCAAGCAATGGCTCATTCGAAATAAGGCAAGCCGATACCCATGACGTGGCCTCACTGGAGGCAATTTTTAAAGAAGTAGGCGTCATTGATCACCTCGTATCTGCAGCCGTCGGAGGGGAGCGTACGCTTAAGCCATTCCTGGAGCAGACTGAAGCTCAGTTTAAGGCAGCCTATGACAAGCTATGGGGTTATGCCAAAGTGGTTCGTACCGGGGCTCCTTATTTGGCCGAAGATGGTGCCATTACACTAGTTAGTGGATCACCCGCTCGCAAAATTAGACCAGCACAATCGGCACTAAGCTGTGTCGGCGCCTCTGTAGAAAACCTGGTTAGATGCTTGGCGGTAGAAATGGCACCTGTACGCGTTAATGCGGTGTCACCAGGCACTGTAGACACGGCAATGTTCGATCATTTTGGTGACGAAAAGGAAGGGAAGCTTAAGGGCATGACTTCCACGCATTTGATTAAGCGAGCTGGCAAGCCAGAGGAATTAGCCGAAGGCATTATCTTTGTTATGAATAATGCTTTTGCTACTGGCACGACAGTTGACTTGGATGGAGGTCGGATTCTTAGTTGATAGGTTAATACCTAGGCTTTAACGCTGGACTGTTAAGTCCAAGAATTTACAGAAGTAGGAAATTGGAAAAAGAAATATGAAAAATATGAATACTGAATCTGAAACTACTGAGTTATCGGTGGTCGATCCAAGTATGAGTTTGGTCGAAGCCGTGAGCAAGCGTAGATCGGTACGAGGGTTTCTCGACAAAGAAGTTCCGCAGCAAGTAATAAACCGGATTTTTGAGATCGCTCAGCAAGCACCTTCAAATTGTAACGTTCAACCCTGGAAAGCATACGTAGCATCCGGTGAGTTGAAGGAGAGCCTGAAAAAAAAGATGTATGAGAATACAACTAACAGGGTGTCTCCTAATCCGGATTATAGTTATACCAATAATTTCGAGAATGAATACCGCACACGCCAAGTGGAGTGTGCCGTCGCCCTTTATTCCAAGATGGGGATTGGGCGGGAGGACAAGGAAGGTAGAATGCGTGCCGTACTGAGAAATTTCGAATTCTTTGACGCACCCCATATTGCTTTTATAGGCATGGATCCCTCCTTTGGTACAACAGTAGCGGTGGATGTTGGCATGTGGGCGCAAACTTTGATGCTAACCATGGTGGCTTTCGGATTACATAGTTGTCCAATGGGCACCATGCGTAATTACCCAGATTTAGTCAGGCAAGCTTTCGATGTTGAAGACGGTACCAAGATATTATTTGGAATAAGCTTTGGCTATGAAGATTCTGCATTGCCGGCCAACGAAACTAGAACCACGCGAGATGCCACTTCTTCCAACGTAGTATTTCAATCGTGACAATAAAGTGGAGACAAGACGATTGAACTTAAACTGATGTTTCCGCTTTATGTCCCAAACTCAATGGGAACACCCTATTGAAGAGCAAATGTTTGACCATATCTAGGAAGCATCGTAGCATCTGGGCTCTGTCAATTTTTGGAAAGAAAACTAAGACTTCAGTGGGAGGTAAAGAATGAAGCTATTAATTACAACATTAGGGGCAGTCTTGTTTGCTTTGTGCAACACTTTTGCAACCGCTCAGGAGCTTGATACCTTCGTTCGGTATTCACAGGACGGTGGTGAAATTCATTGGGGCATGGTCCACGGTGATGAGGTATATCAACTAGCTGGTGCGCCCTACGACACTATGGAGCATACCGGCGTTAAGTACGACCGGTCTGACGTGAAACTAGAGGCTCCCGCTGATCCCACGCTGGTGTTCATGACTGCCTTTAATTTCCGTAGCCACATTACTGGGGATCCTGCGGAGTACCCTGGCTTGTTCATCGTTCCAGCCAGTTCTATTGTTGGCCCTGAAGATCCAATAGTCAGGCCTGCAGAATCTCGCAACCTACACTACGAGGCTGAAATGGCTATCGTAATCGGTAAGCAAGCCCAGAACGTAGCTGTGGAAGATGCTCACGAATACATCTTTGGTGTTACCGGCGGCAATGATGTGAGCGAACGGGCTTGGCAGGGTGGCGACATCCAATGGGTGCGTGCCAAGGGCTCTCGAGGGTTTAATGCGGTTGGACCCGTCTTAGTTAAGGGCTTGGACTACAAAAATGTCCAGATTACTGGCCGTCACAATGGTGAAGTAGTTCAGGGGCAGAACAGTGATGATTTAATTTTTAACATGGATGAAATGGTCAGTTATATCTCTCAGTACTTCACGTTAGAACCAGGCGATATGATCTGGTCAGGTACGATGGGTAGCACTCGAGCAATGGTTCCAGGGGACGTTTACGAAGTCGAATTGTCCGGAGTTGGCGTGTTACGCAACGAAGTTGTGCAAGGCAAATAAGTAGAAATGCTTTCAACCAGAACCCAGCCATTTAGCAGTGGCTGGGTTTTTTATTATTTGTCCCGGTTTTTCAANTCATTGTAGCGNAAACAATTCTTTGTATGATCGTTTACCAAGCCTGCGGCCTGCATAAAAGCGTAGCAGATTGTACTACCAACGAATTTAAATCCTCTTTTCTTAAGATCTTTGGATAGGGCCTCACTCTCGGTTGAGGTTGCTGGTACTTGCTCAGGATTCTGGCGTTTACCATCAATCGGTGAGTTGTGTACGAATGACCAAACGTATTTTTCGAAAGTACCAAAGTCCCTTTTTACTCCCAGGAATGCCTCTGCATTACTGCGAATGGAATAGAGTTTTAGCCGGTTTCTGATTAGGCCAGGATCCAGTAGCAGTTTCTCGATGCTAGAGTCTTTCAGTCTAGACACCTTTTCCGCGTCAAAATTTTTGAAACACCTTCTATAATGGTCTCGTTTCTTGAGTACGGTAATCCAGCTAAGTCCTGCTTGCTGTCCCTCTAGGCAAAGAAATTCAAATAACAATCGGTCATCTCTAACCGGTANCCCCCATTCTTGGTCATGNTAAGCAATGTACAGAGGGTCCTTCCCTGGCCACCANCAGCGTGAAGTCATAGTGTTTTTCTCTTCCGGCGTTCTTTCAACCTATCAGTTTTTGAATTTCTCTGTAAAAATAGCGTCGTTTATACTGTATCGTAGAACCCATCTTAGAAGCGGAGAATCACGGTAATGAAANAAATGAAAATCTTGTTCTTGGGTTGTGCTGCCCTGATGCTGATAGTCGCTGGCTCATTGTTTGCCCAAGACCGGTCCTATATCAATCCCCGCAATGCGTCGGATTCGAATGTACCACCATTCAGTGGAGCTGTGCAGACAGGAGATACACTTTATATCTCCGGCATGATTGGGCTAGTGAATGGTCAGGTCCCTGACAGCGCTGCCGAAGAAGCCAGAGTCCTGCTCGACTCCATCAAGTCTACCGTGGAAGAAGCTGGCATGACCATGGATGACCTGGTTTATGTGCAGATCTTCTGTTCTGATGTTGCTGACTATGATGCTTTTAATAGTGTGTACCGCACTTATTTTACTCAGGAATTTCCGGCTAGGGCATTTATCGGAGTAGGAACTTTGTTGTTTAACGCGCGTTTTGAAATGCAATCTATCGCGGTTAGACGTTAGATCAAGTGGCAATGAACCTTTTTCGCTAAGGGTATATAATCTGCGGTCCACGCGCCCGTAGCTCAGCTGGATAGAGTAACTGGCTTCGAACCAGTTGGTCGGGAGTTCGAATCTCTCCGGGCGTGCCATAATCTTGAGCTAACCACTTGAAAGACTTAGGAAACTTCCCAGTCTTTGGAGCAAGTGGTGACCAAACAGTTGACCAATTTAGGGAGTCCAACTTTTACTTTTAGAAATTGTATGGAAAAACTAGGTATCCGGAGTTAAAAACCAATTTCATTTCAAATGTTTGTTTAAGAACGCAAGAATTTCATTGTAAAAATTGACATTGTTCTCGGTACTGTAAAAGCCGTGCCCCTCCGCACTTTCGTAGAGCCATTCAACCTCTTTGCCTTCATCCTCGAGCGCCTCTCTCATATCCCGAGCATGAAATGGAGGCGCTCTTCTGTCCTGTCCTCCATGGGCTATTAGTATTGGTACGTTTATCTTATCAGCGTTATAAACTGGGGACTGTGCTCTCAAATCCCCCTCATTCACTCCCACCGCCTCTTCTAGATAAGAGTCTTCCCCTAGTTGCCAAGGAATGTCGGACCTGTCCATCTTCGTTAAGTCATAGACTCCAGCATAACCAATTGCACAGCGATACAAATCTGGTTCCCTGACCACTGAAGTAAATGCTGCATATGCTCCGAAGCTACTTCCGTAAATACATATTTTATCTTGATCAGCAATATCGGTTTGAATGGCCCAATTTGTAGCCTGCGTGATATCGTCAATAATTCCGAGCCCCCATTCACGATAGCCTGATTCTTCAAATGGGACTCCATAACCCCCTGAGCCACGAAAATTAATCTGAAGTACCGCGAAGCCGTGGTTCGCAAAAAATTGAGCTTCTCTATTAAACAAAAGCGAGTCTCTTACCCCAATCGGACCGCCATGCGGGATTACGATCATTGGCACAGGACCAGAAGCTTCCTTAGGTTTGGTAATATAACCATGTACGACTAAGCCATCCGTTGCCCTAATCGCGAATGGTGAAACTTCTGCCATTAACTCAGGAAGCAATAGATCACTACGATTCATTATGGGCTCTAGACGCAATGAAGCAGTGTCTAGTAGGAAAAAATCTCCCCATCGTTTCGGTCCAAACACCCCCACCACTGCCTTAGCTCCATCCAGAGTAGAGCTTGTAATCCTCATCATTTCGCCAGGAAATGCTGCGTCTAGACTTTGATGTAATTGTATTTCAGGATGGTCTCCAAAGTAATATTGCTCAAAAACATCTCCTACGAACTTAACTCCCAATATAGTTATTTTGTCACTAGCGAAAATTATTGCTTCACGGTCGATATCGAAAGAGGGATGCTGAAATAGTAGTTCATTACTTCTAAGTTGATGATCATATAGATACAGACCTCTGACACCTTGCTCTCCAACTCCGATGTAGTAAAACTGGCTATTTCTTGAATTGAATCCAACAAAATCGAAATATTTTAGCGGCCTATTATCGACTCGAAGAAAACTCTCTATTTTTATCCAGTCCGTTTCATACAAGAAGGAAACGTCAAATGTATTGCTATCATTTTTCCCAGCAGCCACTCGAGGATTACCGGAACTATCGGAATAAAGGTTTCCCGATCGCAATGGGCTACTAACTCTATTGCTCAAATTATCAGAACTTCGACCAGGCCTTCTATATACATCAAGCAAAAAAGAGTCGGGTCTGCCTAGAGCCATTGATCGTCTTCTCACTTGTTGCCGAATTACTCTGATATGATCTGGATCATCGGCTATCAGATTGCTTATAAAAAACACACCAGAATCTCGAGTTAGGGACACTAACTGGTACTTCCTCGTATTATCAATATTTAGAGCGTATATCAGCCCGATTGGGAACGGGATATCAAGCCCTCCTCGAACCAAAAGAGTAGAAAATACGATACGTTCTTCATTAACCCAATAGAAATTACCAATTTTTTGATACCCAGGTGCATCGAACGAGGCTACAAATTTTCCACTAGTAAGATTTATTATAATTAGAGAACTCTCTTCATCACCAGAAACTGTTATTGCTATATGGGAGCCGTCGGGNGATATCTTTATCTCGTCAACTGCGCTGCGCTCAAAAAATGACGACGCAGGTATTAATTGGGCTTGCACAAAAGTCGCGAATAGCGAGAGCGATGCTACAAAGTAAAAGAGGGACCTCAACAGTTTCGAGTTCGACACAATNCTCTCCCATTTTGCCCTTTTTGACCCAAGGGGGAATTTCTAGGGCTAAGTTGTAATTTAGTGAGCTATAGCTATGATGGATTGAATTCGTCCACGGGACAACCTCCATCAATAGAGAACCGGCCCCCTGCCGTCATCACCTGCTCCACCATTCAAGGTGTCACCACCCCAACTCCCATATAGGGTACTCAGGGTCGCACTCGCACATACTTCCTAAGTGTTCGGTCGTTAAGATGAGGGTTGGGGACGGGCTCTCCTCCGTAAATGTTGCCTTCGCTATCGACGGTGACGAACTCCGCTCCGTTCCCCGGTAGGATGTTGGGATTCGCCCATGGGAAGCGAATGAACTCCTTCACCCATCCTGTCTCGGCTTCGCCGATGCGAATTCCCATTTCATATCCTGGGTTCTGTACATTGTCAGACTCGGAGTCCGCGACGTAGATCCGCCCCTCGTCGTCAAAGGCGATTCCGCTGGGGCGCCCGAACTGGGTCCAGGTGGTAGAGTGGTTGCCCTCTTGGTCGAAGATCTGAATTCGGCTGTTGCTGCGATCTCCCACGAACACTCGACCATCTGGATCAATGGCGATGGCGTGTAGGGCACGGAACTGTCCCGGGGCGTAGCCAGTCTCTCCCCAAGACATGAGGAATTCGCCACGGCTGTTGTACTTCACCACTCGGTTGTTTCCGTTNGCGTTGTGGCCGTCCGCTATGAACACGTCGCCGTTAGACGCGACTGCCACATCACTCGGGGAAGTGAAGTGGTTCGGGCCGTCTCCCTGTTCTCCAGGAGTGCCAAGTGTCATGAGCACTTCGCCAGTGGAGCTAAACTTGATGACGTGATGGCCTCGATCGCCACCCGCTGGAATGTTGTTATCACTCACGGCGTCAGTCACCCAGACGTTGCCGTCGGAGTCAACGTCAATTCCATGCGGCCAGATAAACATTCCGCTGCCGAAGGACTCGACCACGTTGCCGTCGGGATCGAACTTCAAGANGGGATCTAGGTCTGAATCAACGCACTCCGAACCGAAACGATCAGGNCCGGCATCGCAACGGATAACGGCCCAGATATGGCGGCCGTCGGGGTCGACCTTCGCTTTGCCGACTGCTCCCATCACCCTTCCTCCCGGCAGCTTTGCCCACCCTTCGACGATCGCATACGGATTCGTGGAGTTCTGCGCAACGGATTGCTGCGGCACAAACAAAGAAGCGAGTGCGAGTATAGCGGCTACGGATACGATTTGATTGCGAAAAGACATGGAGCACCTCGATGCGTTTTGAGTGAACTTTCGAGTGTTAAGTAGAACAAAAGCTATGTCAATTGGCAAAATATTCTACCTGCTAGCACTGAAAGCCTTCGATACCGCGATGACTTAAATCAAATTTGAAGTTTAACCACATAAGAGGGGACACTCATAACTTAAAAACTGTAGAGCCTCTGATTATATATACAGAGGGGGTGGCATGGGCTTCTGCCTATGGGGTCTTTAAAGACCTTCAAAGTTCACTGGTGACCAAACAGTAGACCAAAACAGTCCTTTGGCAGTGAACTCGGTTATAATAAGTTATTGATTTAATTGAGTCCGGAAAGCTGTTAGCTCCTGACTAAGGCAGTGACCTTCTCCGGGCGTGCCAAACATATGTCCTAGGGCGTTCGCTGACGTCTCTAAAGCCTAATAGAATGGGGTATATACAAGGAGTGCACTTTGACTAACCATTATGACGCTATCAAGAAATTTAATTTCACGAAGTTGAATCTAGATTCATTAGCTTTTTTCTTAGGATTAGTTTTTACCTTTTATAGCAATTCTGCATTCGCGCAGATAGGTGATGCCGAAATAGCTAGAGATGAGCAGAATGGCCAATGGTTAGCCTACGGCAGAACACATAACGAGACACGGTTTGCTCCCTTCGAGGATATAAATGATTCAAATGTCCAAGAACTNGGCGTTGAATGGTATATAGACCTTCCTAATGATGTAGGTCTTGTTTCGACACCTTTAGTTGTTGATGGCATTNTGTACTTTGTAGGGACAATGAATATCGTGCGCGCTGTTGAAGCGGTTTCNGGTGAAATATTATGGACTTATAACCCCCGTGTAGCAGAAGAAATAGCTGGTAAGAAGAAGGTAGGCTGGGTTCACAACCGCGGATTATCTTTTTATGGAGACAAGATTTATGGGGCAACCTGGGACGGCCGGCTGTTTGCGTTAAATTACAAAACAGGAGAAGAAGCTTGGGTAACACGAACGTTCCCTATCGAGTCGCCACTTTACATAACGGGAACCCCAAAAGCCTTCAAAGGTAAAGTAGTAATAGGCAATGGGGGTACAGAAAACGGGCCAACAAGGGGTTTTATCACCGCATATGATGCTGAAACAGGTGAAGAAGCTTGGAAGTTTTACATAGTCCCTGGAAATCCGGCGGATGGATTTGAAAATGCCGCTATGGAGATGGCAGCTGAAACCTGGACAGGGGAGTGGTGGGAATATGGAGGAGGTGGCAACGCCTGGCATGGTTTTACATATGACGCTGAAATGGACGCGCTGTATATAGGGACTGGTAACGGTGCCCCATGGAACGCTGCAATAAGAAGCCCTGATGGGGGCGACAACCTTTTTCTTTGTTCCGTTTTAGCATTAGATCCTGATACTGGCGAATACCTTTGGCATTATCAGACTACTCCCGGTGAAACCTGGGACTACAATTCGAATATGGACATAGTATTAACGGATTTGGAAATTGCAGGTTCTACAGTTAAAGCTTTATTGCACGCTCCAAAAAATGGCTTTTTTTATGTGTTAAATCGAGAGAATGGAGAGCTAATCTCTGCTGAAAAATATGCCGAAGCAAACTGGGCAAGTCACATTGATATAGCCACAGGAAGACCTGTAGAAATTCAAGGTGCCCGCTTTAATAACAGCACCATAAAAATAACCCCAGGACCTTTGGGAGCGCACAACTGGCACCCAATGTCTTATAACCCTAATACAGGGCTAGTCTACATTCCTACGATACACTGGGGAGTAGAATACAACGACGAGGCGTATGATGAAGGGTTCACTTCAAATGATTTTGAGTGGAATTTAGCCGTAGATTGGACCGCGGATTTAGATTATGAAATATCCGGTTCTTTACAAGCATGGGATCCTGTCCAACAGAGGCAGATATGGGAAGTAGATTACGACCATATGTATAATGCTGGAACACTTACGACTGCCGGTAATTTAGTTTTCCAGGGAACAGCTGAAGGCCATCTTATGGCTTATAATGCTTCCAACGGTCAGACACTCTGGGAGAAAGATTTAGGGTTAGGTATCTCGGCACCTCCAATAAGTTACAAGATTGATGATCAACAATATCTCTCGATCTTGGTTGGTTGGGGTGGAGCCGGAGCCGCTGGTTTAGACAGAGACAGTAGCACGCTGGGTTGGGCGTATGGTAGACACACCCGAAGACTGATTACATTTAGCTTGGGGGGAGATAATGAAATTCCCGCACAACCAGCTCCTAGTTTCCCCGAACCGCTTGTGGACACCGGGTTTCAAATCGATCCAAATCTGGCAACACTTGGCGAAACCGCATTTGCCAATAACTTTTGTGGAACATGCCATGGGAATGCGGCGATACCTGCTGGAATGGCGCCCGATTTGAGAGCGTCCCCTATACTTTTGGATCAACAAGTTTTTTACTCAATTGTTCGAGATGGAGCTTTAGTTTCCAGAGCTATGCCTTCTCATCCAGATATAACGGATGATGAATTAGAGTCAATAAGGCACTACATTCGGCAACAGGCGATAGCTGCGCAACGTCAATAGTTTTACTAAAGCGATTTATAGACTGCCTTAATAAACTGCTAACTAGTCGACGCTATCCCGGCTTTTATTTTTTCCAAATTAGCTTTTAAGTATGGGGTTGGCAACTNTAATNNTNNACAGAAAAGCAGAGTAGGGCTGAA
>JGI24816J26688_1000373_pt1 | contig 11263 bp, 10 predicted proteins | sample METZYME_3_250m_FD_26688 | JGI IMG/M metagenome (IMG submission 26688)
TTTGACCCCGTCATCAACATCACCAAACGATCTATTCCAAAAGCTATTCCACCATGAGGAGGGCAACCAAATTTTAATGCCTCGAGAAAAAATCCAAATTTTTCTTCTGCTTCTGCTGAGCCAATGCCAAGAACTTCAAAGACAGCTTGTTGCATTCTTTGGGAATGAGTTCTAATTGAACCTCCACCTATCTCACTGCCGTTGAGAACCAAATCATAACCGCAAGAAAGAACTTCGCTTGGGCTCTGGGTTAACTCCTTTACAGATGTTAATTTTGGAGCTGTAAATGGATGATGCTCTGCAAACCATCTCTTTTCTTTTTCATCCCAGTGAAACATTGGAAAATCAGTAACCCACAATGGAAACCAACCAGTGTTTATAAGATCAAAATCCTCTGCAAGTTTTACCCTAAGAGCTCCAAGAGAGGAATTAACAATACTGTTTGTATCAGCACCGAAAAACAAAATATCGCCATCTTCAACGGCAAGCTTCTCTATCAATTTATGTATTGTCGTTTCATCTAAAAATTTTAAAATTGGTGATCGCAAGCCATCACTACCCTTGGAAGCATCCTCAACTTTAATGTAGGCAAGGCCTTTTGCCCCAAATTCACCCACAAAATTGGTGTAATCATCAATCTGTTTTCTCGTAATGTCTTGAGCATGTTGTAATTTTAAACAAGCAACTCGGCTATCTTTGTCGTTGGCAGGGCCAGAAAAGACTTTGAATTCAACTTGCTCCACTAAATCACTTACATCAAGCAATTCCATCGATATTGCTAAATTCGGCCTATCAGTTCCAAAACGAGTCATTGCATCTGCATAGCTTAAACGCGTAAAAGAATCAGACAGTTCAACAGACAAAACCTCTTGAAAGAGATTCCGAATCATAGATTCCATAGTTTGCAGAATCTCTTCTTCATTCACAAAAGACATTTCAACATCAAGTTGTGTGAATTCAGGTTGTCGGTCTGCTCGTAAATCTTCATCTCTAAAACAGCGGGCTATTTGGTAATATTTGTCAAAACCAGACATCATCAATAATTGTTTAAACAATTGGGGTGATTGCGGCAATGCAAAAAAATCACCTTTTTGAGTCCTACTGGGTACTAAATAGTCTCGTGCNCCNTCCGGTGTTGCTTTTGTCAATATGGGTGTTTCAATATCTATGAAATCTTTTGCATCAAGAAAATTCCTCAGTGATCGGATTATGTTATGCCTTACCTTTAGTTTACTCGCTGCTTCGTTTCGCCTTAAATCCAAGTAACGATACTTGAGACGAATGTCTTCATTAGCGGGCTCATTATGATGAAAAGGGGGCGTGGCTGAAGTATTCAGAACAACTAGAGAAGAGACTAAGAGTTCAACTTCACCGGTAGGGAGTGCTGAATTTATTGTTCCCTCAGGTCTTCTTCGAATGGTACCTGAAGCTGAGAGAACAAATTCACCTCTTAATTTTTCTGCCTCTGAGAATAAGTCCTGATGTTCAGGATCAAACACCAATTGAATCAATCCAGTGGTATCCCTAAGGTCGACAAAAATCACTCCACCATGATCTCTTCTTCGATGGATCCAACCGGCAACCGTAATTGTCTCATCCACATTGACAACAGTTACCTTTCCGCAGTAGTCGGTTCTCATTGGTTGTTTAGTGCTCATTGATTGACAACACAGTCTTATTCTTCAAGATTATTCTTCTCTTTGTCTTCATCGGGGACAACCACTCCAAGTGAAATCACCATTTTTAATGCATCTTCAACATTCATATCTAATTCAATTACATCCTGTTCAGGCACCATTAAAATTAAACCTGAAGTAGGATTTGGCGTGGTTGGAATAAAAACACATACGACATTTTCACCAGTCTTCTCTTGTATTTCACCTAGGTTTTGTGATGTTTGAAAGGAAAGGCTGTACAAGCCTTTTCGGGGATATTCGATCAATAAAACTCTGCTGAACGATTGAGTTGAATCAGATAGGATAATTTCAACAAAACGTTTTACCGCTGAATAAATATTGCGAACCAGTGGAATTCGTTCTAAAAGAGATTCCCAAAAGCCAACAAATCGTTTACCAAAATAATTAGCCGCAACCAGGCCGGTACCCAGTAATGCAAGCAACGCCAATAAAATGCCGATGCCCGGAATAGTAAATCCAAGTTGATCAGACATCCAACTATCTAAGTTACCAAATAAGTCAATTAGCAGTTTGAGAACGAAGATGGTTGCACCCAGTGGCAACCAAACCAAAAGACCNGCGACTATAATTGTTCGTAATTTTTTCATTCTATAAAATTTAAAAACTAATGATTACAGTTTACCCAATCAGTGAACCATTTCTCCCATTATATTACGTAATGTCTTTACTTTTTTTATCTTCTGATTTTTTCTTTTTATCAGCATGGTTTTTTGGGGCTTTTTCATCAGATTTTTTGTCCTGACCCGATTTTTTTTCTTCCTTATTTCCAGCAAGGTTTTTTTGATTGTCTTTCTTAAAATCTGTTTCATACCAGCCCTCCCCTTTTAATCTGAAATTAGGAGCAGAAACCAATTTTTTCAATGCATTTTTTTTGCACTCAGGACAAGTACTTAAAGGTTCTTCACTAATGCGCTGAAGAATTTCAAAATAATGCCCACAATTCTGGCATTTGTATTCATAAATAGGCATTTGATTTAGAGTCTATTCCAGTAATGTTTAAAAGTTGAGTATAGTACGACAGCACGAATTAAATAGCTAAAATTTTTAGGTCTGAGGATATTTCAAATTCTCAATATCTTCCCGATTCATCTGGTCGTTAGATAAAGCCACTAAAATCGAGAGAATGTCTTCAGNAATTTTAGATTTAATGGTTAACTCCTCATGGGAAATAGGATGACTGAGGCTTATCTTGTTTGCATGCAGAGCTTGACGCTTGAACTGTTGTAATTCGCTCTGCAATGTCTTGCTTGCCCTTTGGGGAACAATCAATCGTTTCCCATATAAAGGATCCCCAAGAAGTGGGTATTTAATATGCGACATGTGTACTCTGATTTGATGCGTTCTACCAGTATCCAATCTAAGTCCTATGTATGTATGTTGTTCAAATTTTTTGAGAATCCGAAAATGAGTTAGTGCGTGTTTTCCATTCTTTGAGATTGCGAATTTAATACGATTCTTTGTATCCCGAGAAATCTTTGCATCAACCTTACCACCACTGCTCATGGCACCAACACAAATTGCCCGGTATTCTCTTAAAATCTTTCTTTTTTCAAGCGCCGAAACCATTTTCGTATATGAATGGCTTGTTTTAGCAATAATAAGAAGCCCGCTTGTGTCTTTGTCTAGTCGATGAATTAATCCGCCCCTGGGTAAATTTTTCAAGAAAGGTAAATAGTAAAGCAATCCATTTTGCAAAGTACCAGTGGGATTACCGTGGCCTGGATGGACGACAAGGCCGCTAGGCTTATCAACTATCAATAGATCTTCATCTTCGTAAGCAATCCCAAAATCTATCTTCTCAGCGACAGTTTCCTGTCGATCTTCGGTGATAGGAAAAACTTGTATTTTCTGACCTTTATACACCTTGGTTTTCGGCTCAGCGGTGTGATTGTCTAGTAAAACATTTCCGGAATTTATCCAGTTTTTTATGGTCATGCGTGAAAAATCCTGCAATAAGGTAGCGACTACTTTGTCGAATCTTTGATTATTGTTGTCTTCATCAACAATTAAATTTATTGCTTTTTGATCCATACAATTCCCCTAAGTTGAAATATTTTCACAAATATTTACGTTATAATTCCACATTACTTTTTTAACATAAACACATAATCCAAACGAAGCGGTAGTTATTCTATGGAAGGAAACACAAAAAATATATGGATAGCAGTTATTGGGCTCATCATTTTGTTGGGTTGCAGTGGTCGAGAAGAAAGAGATGGTCGCTCCACTGCAGAAATTGTTTATCAGAAAGCAAAAAATTCTATGGAGGGTGGCAGCTATAGCAATGCAGCCAACTATCTTGAGATACTTGTTTCCTCATTCCCTTTTAGTAATCAGTCAAAACAAGCACAACTTGATTTGATTTATGCGTATTACAGAAGTGCAGATTTTGAATCAGCTGTTGATGAAGCAAGGCAGTTTGAAAAGGAAAATCCCACCCATCCCAGGGTAGATTACGCCCTGTATATGAGAGGCTTGTCACTTTTTGAGGGACAGCATAAATTTTATCATGATTTCTTTAATGTTGATTTAACCAAAAGACCTCCAGCAAAAACGGAAGAATCATTTTCTGTATTTGCACAGTTAATTCGGAGATACCCAAATAGTATTTATTTAGAAGATGCCAAACAAAGAATGATTTTTTTAAGGAATAGACTTGCCAAATATGAAAATCATGTAGCCAGTCATTACATGGAAAGGGGTGCCTACGTTGCAGCAATCAATCGAGCTAAATACTCAATTGAACAATACAACGGTGCTCCTGCTACGGTCGAATCACTGAGAATAATAGCTGAATCCTATGAGAAACTAGGGATGACAGATTTGGCAGATACTGCGGAAGAGATCTACCTTGCTAATATTGATCAAAATTTCTCTGAAACAACCTCTTTGGAAGAGAAAAAACCTTGGTATAAATTCTGGTAATTTTAGTCCGTCTACAACTGCATTTATCAGGCCATTAGTGTTCGCATGGTCTCACCAATGAGGGCTGGAGACTCAACCGTAGTCACTCCAGCTTTTCTGAACGCTTCATATTTTCCTTCTGCAGTTCCTTCCTGGCCACTCACTATGGCGCCTGCATGTCCCATTCTTTTNCCAGATGGAGCTGAAATACCTGCAATGTATGCAACAACTGGCTTTGTAATGTTTCTTTTAATAAATTCAGCTGCTTTTTCCTCATCAGAACCACCAATTTCCCCTACNAGTACAATCCCTTGAGTTTGGTCATCAGATTCAAACAACTCAAGACAGTCTATAAAATTAAGCCCCTTAATTGGATCGCCTCCTATGCCTACACAAGTACTTTGTCCCAAGCCATTTTTGCTGGTTTGATAAACTGCTTCATACGTTAGCGTGCCAGACCTTGAAATAATTCCTATTGAGCCTTGTTGATGAATAAAAGCAGGCATAATACCTATCTTGGTTTGTTCTGGGCTAATAATGCCCGGACAATTGGGACCAATTAATTTGGAATTAGAGTTCTTAATTTTGCTCTTCACATTAATCATATCTTGAACTGGTATACCTTCAGTAATACAAACAATGAGCTCAATCTTTGCATCCACAGCTGCAACAATGGCTTCTGCCGCATATGGTGCTGGAACAAAAATAACACTGACATCAGCATCAGTTTCTCCTTTAGCCTCCCTGACAGTATCAAACACTGGAACACCTAGATGTTCCTGCTTACCTTTCCCTGGCGTTACCCCCCCAACGATTTTTGCTCCATATTGAATACACTGATTTGCATGGAAGGTGCCCTGTTTGCCAGTAATGCCTTGGCAAATAATCTTAGAATTACTATCGACCAATATACTCAACTTGATTCCTTATAATTTGCTGCAGACTTGACCACCTTTTCTGCCGCATCAGATAAATCGTCGGCGGAAATGATATCGAGCCCTGATTCCATTAACTTTGCTTTCCCAGATTGAACATTGGTACCCTCCAATCTCACTACGATTGGAACTGATGAATCAGTCGTTTTTACTGCATCTATAATCCCTTCTGCAATCACATCACACCTAACAATACCTCCAAAAATATTCACTAAAATAGCTCTCACATTTTGATTCTCCAGAATTAATTCAAAAGCAGCTGTAACTCTCGCTGTAGTCGCATCTCCCCCTACATCTAGAAAGTTAGCAGGCTCACCGCCATGAATCTTAATGAGATCCATGGTTGCCATGGCTAACCCGGCTCCATTAACCATGCAAGCAATATCTCCGCTAAGAGACACATAACTTAGACCATGCTCAGATGCCCTTAGTTCTATATCATTTTCTTGGCTAGAGTCTTTGAGTAGAGCCAATTCTGATTGTCGGAAAAGAGAATTATCCTCGACAACAATTTTTGCATCCAAAGCAACAAAAGTGTGGTTTTGATCAACAATGAGTGGGTTGATTTCGACTTGACTGGCATCGGTATCTCTCGCAAGAACAAAGATTTTTTTTATTATAGTTATAAACTGTTCTTTCAGATTAACATCTAAATTCAACTTCTCCGCCATTAAATTCAGTTGATTAGAATCAATCCCGATAATTGGGTCTACGGTGTACTTTATGATCTTTTCAGGAGTTTTTTCTGCAACCATTTCAATATCAACTCCGCCTTCGGAAGAGACAATAAAAGTCCAAGATTCCTTGGTTCTGTCTATCACCAAGCTTAGATAGAATTCAAGCTTGATCTGTGTTCCACTCTCAATATAAACGAGATTAATTGGAAGCCCCATCTGATCAGTTTGTTTAGTAGTTAACCTGGATCCCAACATTTTAGGATGCAATTAATTCAACATCATCTAAGCTATTTGCTAACTTAACACCGCCTGCCTTGCCACGTCCTCCTGCATGAACTTGAGCTTTTACAACCCATTGATCTCCTTGTAATTGCTTTGCGGCTTTACGTGCTTGTTCAGGACTATCTGCTACCATACCTTGAAGAATAGGGATACCTGCATCTGAGAAAAGCTCCTTCGATTGATACTCGTGTAAATTCATTTGAATGTATAAATATAATTATTTGACAAAAGTGAGACACTTATAAAACTAAGTACAGTATTTTGATCTAAACTATGAGTTAATTAAACCCCTTACAACGATTTTTCTAAAATGAATAGATCATTCAAAATTGGCCTTACTGGTGGAATTGCATCTGGTAAAACTACAGTTGCAAATCTATTTTCTGATTTGGGGATCAAAATTATAGACGCAGATGAGATTGCTCATTCTATAACTTCTAAACAAGGATCTGCCTATAATAAAATTGTTAAGCATTTTGGAGAAGATGTACTTGGAAATGACAAAAAGCTTGATAGAAAAAAACTCAGAACAATGATTTTCAACAACTCTGAGTTAAAAAGAGATCTGGAACAAATCATTCATCCGGAAGTCTATGCAATAATTAATCAGAAAATAAATGCGTCACAAGAACCCTATCAAATTATAGTAATCCCATTATTAATTGAAACAGGCTACCAAAATTTTGTAGACAGAGTTTTAGTAGTTGATTGCTCAGTGGAGACTCAATTAGCAAGACTAATAAACCGTGATAATGAAACGATGAAAAATGCCAGAAAAATTATTGCCAATCAAATTGAAAGAAATCAAAGGTTAAAATTTGCAGACGATATCATCGAAAATGAGAAAAAAACATCTATCAATGTTCTGAAAAACAAGGTTCTACAACTACATGAAACTTATTTAGAGTTGCCTGAAAAGAGTTTAATTTGATGCCTAAATTAAAACATATAATTATGATCATAAATCAAGATTCAGCCTAGCATATGTCAGAACATATATATGAACTTCCACTCAATGAAAGACTTAGAACTTTTATGCGTGTTGAGTTTCTTTATAAAAGACTTCAATACAGTCTGGAGAATGATGATACATGGGCAATAAGATCATCAGTAAATACACTTTTAGAAATATATTCGATTCTTTCCAGAACAGATGTTAGGCGTGAAATTCTTTTTGATCTTGACCGATATATCTTTCAAATGACAAAGTATCAAGATTCTTCAATGGTTAATAAGGAAAGAGCAAAAGAAATTAATTTGCAATTGGAAAATTTAAAAAACGACGTTGATCAAGTTGGCACAGGTTATTTAAGCCAAATTAGAGATATCGAGTTTGTAGACAGTCTCCTTCATCGCCACACTTTACCAGGAGGTAGAGCAGAGTTTGACATGCCAAAATATAAATTTTGGCTTGATTCAGGCCCAACTAGAACTCGAAGTGATTTGAGAAAATGGGTGGGGGTAATAAAACCTGTTTGCGATAGCATTGAAGAAATACTTTGGTTGTTAAGAGAAAGTTCAGAAGCGATTTCGACTGTTGCCATAAGTGGCTTATACAATCATCAGATTGAAAAAAACTCTCAAATCTCTTTAGTTAGAATTTTTTTGAGTAAAAACAATGTTTTTCCAGAAATTAGTGGAGGAAAACACCTTATTTCCATACGGTTCTTGAATTGGTCAAAAACCGACGAAAAAACAATTCAAGATAACAAAAATATACGTTTTAAAATTTCTTTATGTTGATTACAATTCTGCAGCAAGCTTTTCAACCAATGGCTGGTCTGCAGGCAGGATTTCTACTTCCCTTAATTGATCAGTAGCACACCACATTAATTCCTGCCCTTCTAAGCCAGCAGGATATCCGACATAATCTATGATATTAAATGGCAATAACAAAACATCATAGTGATCGTATTGATAACCAATTGATTTCCTTTGCTTGCTTCTTCCAATTTCTACTCCTAACTCTTCCTGAAATTCTCGAAATAAAGCCTCTTCAGGAGTTTCATTAGACTTAATTTTACCTCCAGGAAATTCCCAGTAACCCTTTAGATTTTTGCCCTTCATTCTTTTACTAAGGAGCACCTCATTTTTGGTATTTCTTAGAATACCAATAGCAATGCTCAACAATTCTCTTTTATGATTCAACTACAATGAAATGACTTTATTGTTGGATAGCTCCATGGCATTTTTTATATTTCTTGCCTGAGCCGCAAGGGCAAGGTTCATTGCGTCCAATTTTCTTGTCTATTCTTACATAAGGTCTCTTAGTATCTTCATTTAGAGCATTAGATGAATTGGGTGAAGAGGTCTCAAAAGTATTTGAATCTCTATGTTTTAACTCAACCTCACTCATATCTGGTGTCTGTTGATTAAGAGTGTCCGCATCTTCTTCTCCTCTGAATCGAGCTCTGGCTAAAATACTTATAACCCCGCTTTTAAGTTGGTCCATCATGTATGAAAACATTTCGAAAGACTCTCTTTTGTATTCTTGCTTGGGATTTTTCTGAGCATACCCTCTTAAGTGTATTCCTTGTCTTAAATAGTCCATTGCACCTAGATGTTCTCTCCAATGGAAATCAAGTTGTTGTAACATAACTGCTTTTTCTATCTCTCTCATTGGTTTTGGTCCGATCGCCTGCTCTTTTGAATCATAATGCCTATCGTATTCATTAAGTATGGCCTTCCAGATCTGCTCCTCTCCCAAAGAGTCATCTTGATTAATAAGATTTTCGATGTCCATTTCAATAGTAAATTCACTGTTAATTGCTTTACTCAAACCTTCTAAATCCCATTGATCTTCAGGTATATCAGAATTGATATATTGCTTTGTCATCTCTTGTATGACTTCCTCACTAATACCAGATAAAACATCACTGATGTTTTCGGAGGACAAGATGTCATTTCTCAATTGATAAATAACTGATCTCTGATCATTGGCAACATCATCGTATTCGAGTAGTGTTTTTCTTATATCAAAATTATGTGCTTCCACCTTCCTCTGTGCACGTTCAATTTGTTTGGTTAATAGTTTGCTCTCTACGGCTTCCCCTTCTTCCATGCCAACTCTGGACAACATAGTTTGAGTTTTTTCTGGATCTCCGAAAATTCTAAGTAAGTCATCTTCCAGAGACAGATAAAACCGGCTGGAACCGGGGTCTCCCTGTCGACCTGAACGACCTCTCAATTGATTGTCAATTCGTCTGGATTCATGGCGCTCAGTTCCAATGATGTGTAACCCTCCCTGTTGAATGACTTCATCATGATTCTCTTGCCATTCTGATTTGAGACGTTGATGTTCAGTGTCATCTATTTCATCGCCTGCAATTTTTAATTCTGATTCTAAATTTCCACCCAAAACGATGTCTGTCCCTCTGCCTGCCATATTTGTGGCAATGGTAACAGAACCAGTTTTACCAGCCTGCGCTATAATCAACGATTCTTTTTCGTGCTCCTTAGCATTTAAAACCTGATGCTTTATCTTCTCTTGATTCAATAATTTAGATATGTATTCTGTATTTTCTATTGAAGCAGTTCCCACAAGAATAGGTTGTCCCTTCGATTGACGATTTTTGATATCTTCAATGATATTTGTAAATTTATCCTTCTGATTTAAATAGACCAAATCAGAGTCGTCTTGGCGAACCATTATTTCATGAGTTGGGATAACAACCACTTCCAATCCATAAATCTGCTGGAATTCAAAAGCTTCAGTATCTGCAGTTCCCGTCATTCCAGATAATTTGTGATAGAGTCGAAAATAGTTCTGAAAAGTAATGGATGCAACTGTTTGATTTTCTTCCTTTACTACCAAACCTTCTTTTGCTTCTACAGCTTGATGCAATCCATCTGACCATCGTCTTCCTGACATTGTTCTGCCTGTAAATTCATCCACAATAACAACATCATTATTTTGAACGATGTAATCGACATCTTTTTTATATAATGCGTGAGCCCTTAAGGCAGCTGTGATGTGATGCATGAGTCTAATATTAGCAGGATCGTATAAGCTTTCCCCTTCTCCCAGAACTCTGAATTCAGTTAAAACTTGTTCGACGTTATTGTGGCCTTCTTCGGTTAGAAAAACTTGTTTGGTTTTCTCATCAACCGTGTAATCACCAACCTCAGTTTCATCTATTGCTGGCTTAAGTCTTGGAACAATTTGGTTCATTTTGACATACAGCTCAGTTCCCTGATCAGCCTGGCCTGAGATAATTAAAGGAGTCCTGGCTTCATCAATCAAAATGGAGTCAACTTCGTCGACGATCGCAAAATTGAGTTGTTTTTGCATCTGGTTCTCTTTGTCAAAAGCCAGATTATCTCTGAGATAATCAAAACCAAATTCATTATTTGTCCCATAAGTAATATCACACTGATATGCCTGCCTTTTCTCGGACTGTGTCTGACTGCTATTTATACAACCAACAGTTANGCCCAGAAAATCATAAATTGGACCCATCCATTCAGCATCACGTCCTGCCAAGTACTCATTGACAGTTACAATATGAACNCCACCCCCAGTAAGAGCATTAAGATAAGCAGGTAAAGTAGAGACAAGTGTTTTACCTTCACCAGTTTTCATTTCCGCAATTTTCCCATAATGAAGAACCAAACCTCCCACTAACTGGACGTCAAAATGTCTTAATCCTATGGTTCTGACAGAAGCTTCTCTTACAACAGCAAAAGCTTTTGGCAAAAGATCATCCAGATTTGGACTATCAAGGTATTCTGATTTAAACTCTTCTGTTTTTAATTGAAGAGCGTCATC
>JGI24816J26688_1000382_pt1 | contig 11145 bp, 10 predicted proteins | sample METZYME_3_250m_FD_26688 | JGI IMG/M metagenome (IMG submission 26688)
CAGAGTGTTTATTTATTTTGATCAGTATTTCGGCACGGGGATGGATCAGGCGAAGAACTTCTCGACGGACTTCTTTGAATAACACCAACCACCGAACTACTTTTAACCCCCCACCGGTTGAGCCCACACAACCCCCAACCAAACTAAAAAGCAATAAGAAAAAAGGCACAATCAGTGGCCAAGTGCCATAATTTGCAGTGGTAAAACCCGTCGTGGTGCCGATGGAGACCACTTGAAAAAGAGTTTCAGTGACACCGCTTTGAGTATTACTTGTGTTTGCTGAGAAAAACAGTGTCCCTAAAACAATCAGAACGGCAACCAGCATCAGCGCAGAGTAGGTTTTAAACTCGGAATTTTTTATATACCCAGCGAATGATTTATTTTTCCAGGCGAAAAAATGCAGTGAAAAATTGATCCCAGCTAAAAACATAAACACGGAGGCTACCCAGTAAACAGCAGAGTAGGAACCAAAAAAACCAAAGTTAGCATCATGGGTTGAAAAACCACCGATCGCAACAGTTGTAAACGCATGGCAAATCGCATCAAAACCATCCATTCCAGCAAGCTTGTAACAAAACGCACACAACAAAGTTAACAGCAAGTAGATTGTCCCAAGCGCTTTTGCTGTTTCCGATTGTCTAGGCGTAAATTTTGTTTCCCTGATAGCAGAAGATTCTGCTCGATACATCTGCATGCCACCAATACCCAGGATTGGCAACAAGGCAACGGCTAAAACAACAATTCCCAAGCCTCCTAGCCACTGAAGCTGCTGTCGGTAAAATAAAATAGATCGCGGCAGATCATCTAGGCCACTGAGAATCGTCGCTCCTGTGGTCGTTAGCCCGGAGGTGGATTCGAAAATGGCATTGGTGAAAGAGATATTAAGTAAAAAGAAAAAAGGCATCGCTCCAAAGGATGAGAGCACTACCCAAAACAACACCACAATCATAAAGCCCTCTCGCAGCCTTATTTCAGCAGATGCTTTTTGTGACGGCAGCCATAAAAGACAACCAAAGAAAAACGTAGCACCAAAAGAATATAAAAAAGGTGCAATATTCTGTTCTTGATAGATCAAGGCAACGGCCACGGGTGTTAGCATGGTGATGCTAAAAACCATGAGCAACAGACCCAATGTTTTTTGTACGGATTTAAGGTTTTTCAACGTCATACTTAAAGAGTGCGCCTGACTGCTTTGTATTAAAAGAGAGCTTCTATGTCAGCAATTCTGTGTTTGTCTGTTATCAACACAATAACATGATCATCGGACTCAATTGTAGTGGTGCGATGTAGTGCTTTCAAGGCGCCTTCTTTGGATATCACAGCGACAATAGAAGCCCCCTTGGGCAGCTCAATATTATCTACTTTTTTGCCGACAATCTTAGATGAGGTGTGTTCATGGACAACCGCTTCAAGCACTTCTACATTACCTGTTTTGAGCGAATGAACCTTGACAACATCGCCTTTTCTGACATGTTCCAACAGAAAACCAATGGTTATTTGTTGTGGTGAAATGGCCACATCTATGCTTTCAACTTCCATCAAGCCTGAATAAGAAGCCTTGTTAATCAAAGCCATAACTTTTTTACAGCCAAGCTTTTTTGCCAGCATGGATGAGAGTATATTGGCCTCTTCTGAGTTGGTTAGTGCCACAAAAACATCCATATTTTCAATGTTTTCTTCCAACAGTAAATCTTCATCCGCAGCATCACCCTTCAAAATAAAAGCTTTCTCAAGCAAGTCAGATAGCTTTCTTGCCCTGCTTTTTGATCGTTCAATAACTTTGACTTGGTTTGTTTTTTCAAGCTTGCTGGCAAGTCTAATTCCTATTTTTCCACCGCCTGCAATCATAACTCCCCTGACCTCTTCTTGATCTTGATGAAGTAGGGCTTCAATCATGTTATCAATCTCTTCTCTGGCGGCAATAAAAAACACCTCATCGTTTTTCTTGATAATAGTGTCCCCTTTTGTTTCAACGCTTTCACCGTCTCTGAAAATAGCGGCTATTCGCACTTGCTCGGTGTCGAGCTGGGTGTGTAAGAACTCAATGTGTCGATCAACCAAAAACCCTTGTTGTTTTACCCGAATGCCCACCATTCGAACTTGTTTGTTGGCAAAGTCCAGTATCTGAAAAGCGCCGGGATGATAAATCAGCTCCGCTATGTAATCAGTAACCAGTCCCTCTGGACTGATGTATTTGTCAACAGGAATGTTAGTAGGTGAAAAGAGAGCTTGGTTTTCTAAGTATTCAGAGGACCTAATTCTGGCTATTTTTTTTGGCGTTTGAAACAACGTGGCAGCCACTTGACAGGCAATCATATTAACCTCGTCACTGGTAGTAACCGCTATCAGCATGTCTGCAGAGTCCGCGCCAGATTTTTTAAGCACCTCTGGATGTGCCGCATGCCCTTCGATGGTTCGTAAGTCATACTTATTGGCCAGCCGGGTCAGTTTATCTGGATTAAGGTCGACAATTGTCACCTCATTGTCTTCTTCCTTCGAGAGTTGAGTCGCGATGGTTGAACCCACTTGCCCTGCACCTAATATTAAAATATTCATGGCTTTTATTGTGTTATTTTACATCAATTTAAGCTTTGCGTATCCCAAAACAAGCCATTTTATACCTGCTGATTCAAAATTAACCTGAACCCTGGCATGGTCACCATCGCCCTCGAGTCCAATGACAATTCCTTCTCCAAATTTAGGGTGGTCCACTTGTTGACCCAGACTGACTGGGCTGTTATTTTTTTCTATCCTTGTTTGTTTTGTTTTAAAGCCAAACCGAGTCAACTGGGATGATTCACTAACAAGAGTCTCTGGGATTTCAAACAAAAATCTTGAGGGCTGGCTTGGGCTTGAAAACCCATGGAGCATTCTATTTTCTGTGTAGCTCATGATCAAATCTTGCATCGAACGAGTGATGGCAACATAACAAAGCCGCCTTTCCTCCTCGAGCCCCCCGGGTTCTAGGATCGATCTTTGATGTGGAAATAAACCGTCCTCCATTCCAGCCATAAAAACAAGCTTAAATTCCAAGCCTTTCGCAGAGTGCATAGTCATAAGCTGAACACTGTCTTCCCACTCTGATGCTTGATTGTCGCCTGACTCAAGAGCAGCATCGGCTAAAAATGATTGCAGCGGAGTTAGTTCATTTTCCTCATCTTCCATTAAGGGGCGGTAGTCATAGGCTGCGTTTATTAATTCAGAAATATTTTCTATCCTGGTTTCTGCACGTTCTGTTTTTTTTGATTTTAAAAATGGAATAAGTCCAGACATTTCTATGCATGTTTTAAATTGATCAGATAGAGCCAGGTTTTTAATCGCATGTTCTATGTTTGCAATCAAGGCTATAAAATCCCTCACCGCAGAGTGCGCTCTTGTGGCCAGCTCTTTGTTTTCAACCAGCACCGAAGCTGCGGCCAACAAAGACAAGTTATGATTTTTTGCAAAGGCTCTAATGTGCGACATGGTTTTAGCACCCAGTCCTTTTGGGGGCATGTTTGATGAGCGCTCAAAAGCCAGGTCGTTGTTGTTGTTGACGACCAGTCTTAGATAGGCCAAAGCATCTTTAATTTCAGCACGGTCAAAAAACCTCAAGCCTCCATAAACCCGATAAGGAATTTGGTGCTGAAGCAAGGCTCCTTCTATCACTCTGGATTGGGCATTGGATCGATACAAAACCGCCACTGTATTGAGAGCACGACCACTTGATTGCCATGAGGTTATTTTTTCAACAATAACTCTTGATTCTTCATGCTCATCAAAAACGCCGATCAACTCTATTGGTGAGCCTTCATCGCCATCCGTCCAAAGCTTTTTTTCTAGCCGTTGTTTATTATTGGCTATTATTGCATTAGCTGCTTCCAAAATAGTTTTGGTCGAGCGATAGTTTTGTTCGAGCTTTATTAGTCTGCATTTTTTAAACTCCCTCTGAAAGCGCTGCATGTTTTCAGACTTTGCGCCGCGCCATCTGTATATAGATTGATCATCATCCCCAACTATAAATGTTGATGTTTCAGCTCCGGAGATCAATTTGACCCATTGGTATTGAACTTCATTGGTATCTTGAAACTCGTCTACAAGTACATGTTTAAATCGTTTGTGGTAATGGTCTAGAAGGGCTGTATTTTTTTTAAGCGTTTCAAAACTTCGAAGTAACAACTCTCCAAAATCGACAAACCCGGATTGTTCACAGCTTTGCTCATAAGCTTGATATATCTCAATGTGTTTGGTTTTTGTTGGGTCTGTTTTGATATTGTTGAACCGCAGCCCTAGATCCTTTTGATTGTTGATAAACCACTGAATTTCTTTTGGTGGATAATATGCCTCATCCAGATTGAGGTTCTTTAAAAGACGCCTGATGTGTCTATATTGGTCATCTGAATCTAAAATTTGAAAATCTTGTTGCAAGCCTGCCTCTTGCCAATGAAGACGAAGAAATTTATGAGCCAAACCATGAAAGGTGCCGACCCACATGCCTTGGGTGGGAGCTTGCAGCATCTGGTCAATTCTGCCTTTCATCTCACTGGCTGCCTTATTGGTAAATGTCGCAGCTAATATTGCGTGAGGGTTAATCGACTCAACTGCAATCAACCAGGCAATCCGATGAACAAGAACCCTTGTTTTGCCGCTGCCCGCACCGGCGACAACAAGGGTGGAGCCTCCCTGGTGCGTGACAGCTTCTTTTTGAGGATCGTTGAGCTGATTGAGAATGTGTTCAGCTTCCATGGTGTAATGTTATCTTGATCTTGTTCTAATTGCGTACAAAAGATTGATAAAAGATAACACCAAAAGGGCAGCAAAACCATTGTGAGCGGCCGCTAAATAAATATTGATTCCAGACCACACCATTAGGACCCCAAGCAAAAATTGAACGATCAAGGCCACTATAAAATAACAGGCTGCAGCCTTAGTTTTTTTGGCACTACCCAAGGCAAATTTTAAACCAAACCAGCCCAAAACCAAGAGCGTCACAATGGCACCCAGTCGATGGGTAAAATGAATGGCGGTTTTTGCAGGCGGCGTGAGTAAACCCCCTTCATAATTGTTACCCAGTGGCTGCCATTGGGAAAAACCAGCAAAAAAATCCATATTGTCAGGCCACCACTGCCCATAACAAAAAGGCAAATCTGGGCAGCCTAGGGCAGCATAATTNCTNCTGGTCCAACCACCTAAAATGATCTGTATTAGGAGAACGGTCATGGCAACAATGGAGAGTCTCCCAANTGGTTTTTTTTCAAGNACTGTCGTTGCATCACTGGTTGCCTGTTTTAGAGAATAGAACAATAACCCCAGTGTGGCCANGCCCCCTAAAAGGTGAGCGAGAACAATGAATGGGTGTACTTTCAGAGTCACTGTCCACATGCCCAACAAGCCCTGAAACACAACCAAAATGAGAAGCAGGGTTGGTAGTGTTGTCTTCTCATAGGCACGGCCTAGTTTGCGGTGGTAAAACTTATTTCTTTGACTTAAATAAAATAAAACCACAATCAAGAAACCCAAAGTGCTGGCTAGATAGCGGTGAATCATTTCTTTCCAGGCTTTGGGCGCTTCCACAGGTTGTTGGGGGTAGGCCTGTTGAGCCAGGGAAAGCTCCTCAGGTGAATCAGGCACAGTAAAATAACCATAACACCCCGGCCAGTCCGGGCAGCCCAATCCTGCATCTGATAATCGCACATAGGCACCAAAAACAACGACACAAAAAGCTAAAAAGGTAGTGACTAATAAGATCTTTTTTGTGTTCTTTTTTGTTGTAGCTGGCCCCATGTTCTGAAGGGTTTTTTAGAACGTATTGTTTATCCGCTTGTGGCAGTCATAAATAGACCACGAATGTAATATATAAATGCGCCATCAACAGAAAGAATGCCAGCTAAGGCTAGTAAAAATAATGGCGGCAGCAAAATCGCATACATGAACGCCATCCTCTCCCAGGCCATGTGCATGAACACGCCAACAATGAGCCCGGCTTTCAACAGCGCAAACATTGTTACCAAAAACCACCGCAAATAACTCTCCACTCCCATATAATCCACCATGTAGGAGAAGCCACTGAGGACAAACAGCAGTAACCACACACTCAAGTATAAACTCAGCGGGTGTTCCGCCTCCGGGGTATCACCGGGGTAAAAGCTGGGATGTTTAAAAGGTGGTTCCATAGTCACTCCTTACCATAAATAGAAGAATGCAAAAATAAAGACCCAGACCAGATCCACAAAGTGCCAGTAGAGACCGGCCACTTCCACGATTTGGTAATCATCGAGGCGGTCATAACGACCATTGAGGACGCGTTTGGCAATGATGCTCAGATAGATCACGCCGATCGAGACGTGCAGCCCGTGGAAGCCGGTGATCATAAAGAAGAATGAGCCAAACTGGTGGGCCCCATAGTCATTGCTCCAGGGTCGGATTCCTTCATCAACAATCAACTTGGTCCATTCAAAGGCCTGCATGCCAACAAAGGCTAATCCACCCAAAGCGGTCAACAGAATCAGCACCCCAGTACGAACCCGTTGTTTTTTATAAGCCGAAGTCACCCCCATGGCCATGGTGCCACTGCTGCTGATGAGGATGAAGGTCATGATCGCAATCAGCAATAACGGTATATCGTTGCCCCCGACGTGCAAGGCAAAAACATGGCTGGTATCCGGCCAAGGCTCGATGGTTGTTACCGCACGGCCATGTAGGCACTGAGGAAGGAACCAAAAATGAAGGTATCTGAAAGCAGGAAGATCCACATCATCGCTTTACTCCAACGCACCTTGAAAGTCTGTACATCGGAAGACCAATCAGCAACCAGGCCTTTGAGGTTGTCCGGAACTGCAGTGGTGTGGGTATCAGTCATGGGCAGAGTCCTTTTAAGTGGTTAAAAACAAACCAAAAAACACAACCCAAACTGCCAACATATAATGCCAGTAAGTCGCTAGCAGGCTAGTTTGAGAAGACAATAAAACAACGGCAGATATGAGCCGCGATTTATACACAACCACGGCCAAAGCTATTATTCCACCTAGTAGGTGGATCCCATGAATGCCTGTGATTAAATAAAAAAATGTATTTGCTGGGTTGCTTGCTAGAAAATAATCCAAGGAAATTAATTGTTGCCAAACGATCAATTGGCCGATCAAAAAAACCAAAGCAAACAAACCCCCAACAAAAAGACCCAGTTTATAATTATCTCTATCACTATTTTGTGAAGCTTTGGAGGCCCAATACATGCCCAGACTGGCAGCTGTAAGCGAACCGGAGTTTACCCATAACAGCCTTGGATCAGGAAGGGATTGCCAATCGTCAAAATTCATCCTAAAAACGTATGCATTGATAACGAATAAAAACAAAATTGTAATCACAGTCAACAGAAGGTACACGAAAACCTGGGCATGACTTAACCCTAAAACGCCTGGCTCGGTAGTTGTTTTCTGCTCGCTCATTGACTTAGGTAATTTGTTCATCCGGAACGTTTTGTGGAACAAAGTCATCAGTTGCTCCAGGCAGGCCATACTCATAAGGCCACCGATAGACAACAGGCAACCTTTCTCCCCAATTGCCATGTCCTGGGGGTGCTTCCAAAGTTTGCCATTCCAAGGTACATGAACCCCAAGGGTTTTTTGGAGCTTTCCTTCCACGAATGGCACTGACTATAAAGTTATATAAAAGAATAAACTGTGCCGCCCCTACGATGAGTGCACAGATGGTTATAAACTGATTCAGGTCGCCCACTGATTCGGGAATAAAATCAAACTGTTCGTTCGAATAATAACGCCTTGGCACCCCTAAGAAGCCAATGTAATGCATTGGGAAGTAAATGAGATACGTGCCAACAAAGGTTATCCAAAAATGAATCTTGCCCAAACGATCATCGAGCATTCTGCCGGTGATTGATGGGAACCAATGATAGAGTCCCCCATACAATGCTAATACTGGCGATACCGCCATAACCATATGGAAGTGACCAACCACAAAGTAGGTATCAGAAAGCGGCACATCTGCTGAAACATTTCCGAGAAACAGACCAGTTAGTCCGCCAATGAGAAACGTAATCAAAAACGCAAGGCAATAAAGCATAGGAACAGTCATCTTAATATTTGCGTGCCAAAGGGTTAATGCCCAGTTGTAAACCTTAATTGCTGTTGGCACCGCAATGATCAATGTTGTGGTTGCAAAAAAGAAACCCAGATAAGGATTCATGCCAGCAACATACATGTGATGCGCCCAAACAATGAAAGATATTGCAGCAATGGCTATCAACGCCCACACCATCATGTTGTAACCAAAAATATTTTTTCTGGCATGGCAACTGATTAATTCTGAAATGATTCCAAAAGCAGGCAAAGCAATAATATAGACTTCTGGGTGCTTCCGGGTGGCCAAAAAACCAGAACAAATGCTGGAACAAAACTGGGCTGCCACCCCCATAGTCTAAAACTTCCCCGCCTTTAAAGATTTCAGGCATGAAAAAACTCGTTTCCAGCAAACGATCAAAGGTCAACATAATCGCTCCCACAAACAAAGCTGGGAAGGCTAATAATGCTAGAAATGTGGCAAGAAAAATGCACCAAATAACCAAAGGCATTCTCATTAATGTCATTCCTTTGGTTCTTGACTGAAGTATGGTGGTGATGTAGTTCAACCCCCCCATGGTAAAAGCAATAATAAACACAGCCAATGAAACCAACATCAAGACGATGCCTAATCCGTCTCCACCAGGAGTGCCTTCCAATATGGATTGAGGTGGATACAAGGTCCAGCCAGCACCTGTCGGGCCGCTGGGAACAAAAAAACTAGATAATAAAATAAGAACAGACAGTAAATAAACCCAAAAACTGAGCATGTTTACAAATGGGAACGCCATGTCTCTAGCGCCCAGCATAAGAGGGACAAGGTAATTGCCAAANCCACCTAAAANTAAGGCGGTTAGTAAATATATGACCATAATCATGCCATGCATAGTGACATCCTGGTAGTAACTNTTTGCATCAATGGANTCAAACAAGCCAGGAAAGCCNAACTGCATTCTCATCATCATNGAGAGAATCATNCCAACCAGCCCGACGGTCATNGCAACNGCNATATATTGCATCGCTATGACTTTATGATCCTGAGAAAAAACATANNGCCCCCACCAGCCTTTTGGGTGATGTACCGGTTGCCCTTCGTAAACNGCACTTTGTTCCATGTTATAAGCTCCCTATATATTTAAACAACAGAGCATTCATTATTCTGTTGAAAGGTTGTTGATGTATTCCACGATGGCATCGAGCTCTTCTTCAGATAAAGCATAAGCAGGCATTACAGGCGCAAAACCAGAGGCAATCTTGGCGCTTGGGCTGAGTATTGATTCTTTAATATAAGAAGCATCGGCAAGCACGGTCTCCCCTGTAGTCAGGTTTCTTTGGAGGCCAAAGCTGTCTTTCCAGGTGGGCCCTATAGCANTTTTGCCATTGTCAGTATGGCAGGCAACGCAGCCCAAAGATTGCACAATTTTTTTACCATTTCCCTTGCTGNCTTCATTCATGGTTTGAACAAAGGTGGGTTGTTGAATTAACCACTGTTGGAAAGTTTCTTCGTCGTCAATGATAACCTCGCCCCTCATTGCCCAATGACCCGTGCCACAAAATTCTGCACAAGCAATTTCATAAGTGCCTATCAAAGTTGGTGTAAACCAAAGGTTTGTTTGCTGTCCGGGAACTAAATCCATTTTTGATCTGAACTGGGGAACATAGAAGTCATGCAACACGTCTTTTGATCTAAGTTGAAAGACAGCAGGTTGGTTTACAGGGAGGTGCAGTCGTCCCTCTCTAATCAACACATCATCTTGTGCATTAGGGTCGTTAGGGTCAAGACCGAAAGTATTTTTTGAACTAAACAATTTCCCACTGGTATTACCATAAATCCCATCTTTTCCAGGAAAGCGGAATGACCAAGCCCATTGTTGGCCAACAGCCTCAACTTGGAGCCCGTTTTCTGGAAGACTAATAAAGCTCTGCCAAGCAAGCAACCCGGGTGCTAGGAGTATGATGGTGCCAATGGTTGTAACAATGGTGAGCCTAAGCTCAAGTTTGTGATTTTCAGGTTCGTATTTCGACTTCCTGTCATGGCTATATCGAAATTTGACCACGCAATAGAGAATAAAAGCAGAGATTAAAACGAAGGCAACTCCACATACCCATAAACTAATAATAATGGTCTGGTCCAAGCTACCCCAATTTGATGCCAAAGGGGTAAACCACCACGGGGTGATAAAGTTAAACAAAACGCTACCGATGACAATAATGGCGGTAATAATAACGAAAGCCATAAATATCCTTAAGCTATTTAGGGAACACAAAAATGAGCGAGCTTAAAATCAGCGCCAAAAAAACAATGCCAGGAACCTTAAGGTAGTAATCTCTCATTTTTTATAAAGTTTGAAATTCAATGTTTGAAATCACAATCAATCGCAATGCATTATGATCAATAAAAAGACAGAATTCAATCCTCGATTGAGACAAATCTATGAATATTTTTTGAGTTGAAACTGTGATCGAAAAAATAAGACTATAAAAAAGACAAAACGATGCCCACAAAGACAACCCCACCTAGGTAATTGTTTTCCAAAAATGCCTTAAAGCAGCCCTCTGGCTCGCGGTTCCTGATCAAATAATGCTGCCTTAAAAACACACAGCAAGAAATGACCAATGAAAGATAATAATACAAGGTAAGTTCAAACAATAACCCGACAACTATCAGACATGACAACATTGCCGCTTGCAACAATCCAATCATTAATTTGTCATTCGAGCCAAACAAAATAGCAGTCGAGTTAAGATTGAGTGCCAGGTCATCCTCCCGATCTGCCATGGCATAAAATGTATCGTATAGCAAAATCCAGAACGCTACCGATCCCCACAAAAGATAAACAAGGAGACTAATATCATGGTCTGTTGCAGCAAAAGCCATAGGAACGCCCCAACTAAATGCCAGCCCAAGTACCAATTGGGGTGCTGGCAAGAAACGCTTACAAAAGGGGTAAATTATGGTCAATAATAGCCCTCCACCAGACAATAAAATGGTAAAAAAATTGAGCTGTAGGACTAAAATAAAAGCCACAACCACCAACAACAAAAACAACATCCAAGCTTGATGCAAAGCAATGGCACCAGTGGCTAAAGG
>JGI24816J26688_1000392_pt1 | contig 11053 bp, 8 predicted proteins | sample METZYME_3_250m_FD_26688 | JGI IMG/M metagenome (IMG submission 26688)
ACGACCTCGGCAGCGTCAACCACCCCGAGAGCCCGGTAACGGTTGGCCAGGGCTTCAGGGGGCAGGAACCGACCGTCGGCCAGGTTGGCAGCGAACGGCGCGTTGACGGCCCCCGGAACGTGCCCAGCCCGGGGGTCCACCGGCTCGACATCTCCCCGGTAACGCTCAGGGGCTCGGGCGTCAAGCAGGACGTCGGCCACAGCCGCCATCCCAATGTCCACGAAGGCACCATCGGGCCACGGCCGGACCGGGACCTCGACAGGCGCCCGGACCGATGGCTGGACCTCCAGGGGGCCGTCCCAGCCTTCAATGCCGCCGTCCAGGAGGGCCGCCGGTTGGCCGAGGATCCGCAGCATCCAGACCAGCCTCCCTGCGCTCATCCCCCCGGCGTCGTCGTAGGCCACAACCGAGTCGTCGGGCCCGATGCCCAGTGACCCGAGGGACCGGGCCAGGTCGTCGGGGTCAGGCAGCGGGTGGCGTCCCACCTCCGGGCCCGGCTTAGCTGTCAAGTGCTCCTCAAGGTCGACGAACACGGCCCCCGGAAGGTGCCCAGCGTCGTAGGCACCCCGACCGGAGCGTCCGTCCAAGTACCACCGGACGTCACAGAAGATCGGGCCGTCCGCCCCAGAGGCAAGGGACGTGGCGTCGACGATCGGTCCGAAACCCACGGTCGGAGCCTCCCACATCTCCCTAAAGGTAAGACTCACAGTAACTTTGCCCTCTGTTCCTTACTCCTCTAGGCTTGGGCCATGTTGCAGCGACTGCTCGCCCCTCCCCTCCCATCCCGCCTGGACACCGGCTCCGAGGCGTTCGAACAGAACCGGGCCGACATGCTCGAACATCTGGCGGCTATCGACGACCTGTTGGACGAGGCCGAAGTCGGCGGCGGCCCGGAATCCACAGCCCGCCTGCGATCCCGGAACAAAATGCCCATCCGCGAACGCATCAGCCACGTACTGGACCCCGACAGCCCCTTCCTAGAGATCAGCCCGCTGGCCGGCTACGACTCCTCCTACGCCATCGGCGGCGGCTTCGTGGTCGGGATTGGCGTCATCGCCGGAGTGGAGTGCGTGGTGGTCGGCAACGACCCCACGGTGCTGGGCGGCGCCATGACCCCGTACATGGCCAAGAAGTGGATGCGGGCCCTAGAAATCTCCCGCCACAACCGAATGCCCTACGTCAGCTTCGTGGAATCGGCCGGAGCCGACCTGCGGGTCCAAACCAACGAGGGCGGCACCGAGAAGCGTCGCCGGGCCCGACTTGAGCACTTCGCCGAAACAGGCCGGTTCTTCTACGAAATGATTGAGCTCTCCAAGCTGGGGATTCCCACCGTTTGCGTCGTGTTCGGCTCGTCGACAGCAGGCGGCGCCTACCAGCCCGGCATGTCCGACTACACGATCTTCATCAGGGACCAGTCCAAGGTCTTCCTAGCCGGCCCACCGCTGGTCAAGATGGCCACCGGCGAAGACGCCGACGACGAGTCCCTAGGCGGCGGCGAACTCCACGCCGAACGGTCCGGCCTGGCCGACTACCTGGCCGAAGACGAGATGGACGCCCTGCGCATGTGCCGCGAGGTCGTCTCGCACCTCGACTGGCGCAAGGCCGGCCCCCCGCCGTCCTACGTGGCCGACGAACCAGTGCACAATCCCGAGGGCCTCATGGGCATGGTCAGCAGAGACCTCAAGCAACCGGTCGACGTGAAGGAGATCATCGGCCGGGTAGTCGACGGCTCGCGGTTCGAGGAGTTCAAGCCCCGCTATGGGCCGACCATGGTCTGCGGCTTCGCCACCCTCCACGGCTACCCGATCGGGATCCTGGGCAACAACGGGGTGATCCACCCGGATGCCGCCGAAAAGGCCGCCCACTTCATCCAACTCTGCAACCGCCAGGACACCCCGATGGTCTTCCTCCAGAACATCACCGGCTTCATGGTGGGAAAGGACGCTGAGGAGACCGGGATCATCAAGAAGGGGTCCCAGATGATTAACGCCCTCACGAACTCCACCGTCCCCCACCTGACGGTCATCATCGGCGCCTCCTACGGCGCCGGCACCTACGCCATGTCGGGACGGGCCTACGAGAACCGGTTCACCTTCCTCTGGCCCATGGCCAAGATCGCCGTCATGGGCCCGAAGCAGATTGCCGGTGTGATGTCCATCGTGCGACGAGGTCGGGCCGCCCGGAAGGGCCTCGAGTTCGACGAGGAGGCCGACGCCGAGATCGTCCGCCAGGTCGAAGCCGCCCAGGAAAAGGGATCGCTCGCCCTGGAGGCAACCGGAAGCATCAGCGACGACGGGATTATCGACCCCAGGGACACCCGGTCGGTTCTCGGTCTTTGCCTCTCAGTAGTGAGGACAGCACCGGTGGAAGGCGCGGAGAAGTACGGGGTGTTCCGACTGTGAACACCCCCCTGCAGTCCGTTCTGGTCGCCAACCGGGGCGAAATCGCCCGCCGGATCTTCCGCACGGCCCGCTCCATGGGCCTGCGGACCGTGGCCGTGTTCGCCGACGCCGACACCAACGCCCCGTTCGTAGCCGACGCCGACGAGGCCGTCCGACTACCCGACGGGTACCTGGACGGTGACGCAGTGGTCGCCGCCGCGCTGGCCACCGGATCGGACGCCGTGCACCCGGGATACGGGTTCCTGGCCGAGAACTCCGGCTTCGCAGCCGCCGTCGAGGAGGCCGGCCTGACCTGGGTCGGTCCGTCCCCGTCGGTGATCTCCACCATGGGCGACAAACTGGCTGCCAAGGAGGCGGCAGCCGCTGCTGGGGTCCCCATTCTGCCGTCGTCGAACGACCCCACCGACGACTCTCCCGTGAACTACCCGCTGCTGGTAAAGGCGACGGCCGGGGGCGGTGGTAAGGGCATGCACCTGGTCGAGAAGCCCGCCGACCTGGCCGAGGCGGTGGCCACCGCGCGACGGGAGGCGGCGACGGCGTTCGGCGACGACCGGGTGTTCCTGGAGCGCTACGTGGGCCGGTCCCGTCACGTCGAGGTACAAGTCCTGGGAGATGCCCACGGCGACCTGGTCCACCTCGGACTCCGAGAGTGTTCGATCCAGCGTCGACACCAGAAGGTTGTCGAGGAATCCCCGCCGGCCAGACCCGACCCCGACCGCGACGAGGCCATGGCCGCCGCCGCTGTCAACCTGGCCCGGGGTATCGGCTACCAGTCGGCTGGGACCGTTGAGTTCCTAGTCGACGATGACAGCGGAGAGTTCTTCTTTCTCGAGGTCAACACCCGCCTCCAGGTCGAGCACCCGGTCACCGAGGAGGTCACCGGCATCGACTTGGTCCGGGAACAGTTACGGGTGGCGACCGGTGAGCCCCTCGGCTATGGGCAAGACGACGTCGTCGTGACCGGCCACGCCATCGAGGCTCGGCTCTACGCCGAAGACCCGTCGGCCGGCTTCCTTCCGGCCACCGGCATCCTGACCGCCTGGCGACCGGCCGACGAGCCGGCCGTCCGCTGGGACTCCGGGGTCGAGGAGGGCGACCAGGTCGGGGTCGACTTCGACCCGATGCTGGCCAAGGTGGTGGCCCACGGCCCGACACGCAGCGACGCCGCCGGGCGCCTGGCCCTGGCCCTGGAACGCATGCACCTCGGGGGAGTCACCACTAACCGTGACTTCCTGGTGGCCACCCTGCGCCACGAGGCCTTCCTGGCTGGAGACACCACGACAGACTTCATCGAACGCCACGCACCGGCCACCAACGACATGACGGAACCGGCCACTCTGCAGGACCTGGCCATCTCAGCTGCCCTCTGGCTGCAGGGACGGAACCGGGATGGGGCCCGGGTACTGGGGGCCATCCCCAGCGGTTGGCGCAACGCCCGGATGCCCGACCAGCAGGTGGTGCTGACCCACCGTGACGCCAGCCATGACGTGCGGTACCGAGCCCGGAGGGACGGATCCTTCACGGTAGACGGCGACCGCCACGCCCTCGTCCACCGGTGGTCCCCCGAGGACCTGGACGTCGAGGTGGACGGCCTCCGCCGCACCATCCGGGTCACGGCCGCCGGAGACCGAATCCACCTCACCGCAATGGGCACCACGACCACCTTCGGCCTGGTGCCCCGCTTCCCGGTTCCCGAGCTCGAAGCCCCGACCGGTGGCCTGCTGGCCCCCATGCCCGGCCGGGTCCTCGACGTCCGGACGGCGGTCGGAGACATGGTGGCCGCCGGCCAAACCCTCCTGGTCCTGGAGGCCATGAAGATGGAGCACCATATGACCGCCCCGTTTAACGGGACGGTCACCGAGGTCCATGTGGCGACCGACGATCAGGTGGAGAACGGAACCGTCCTGATGGTGGTCGCCCCGGCCGACGGCGAGCAGGATGGCTGACATGGCAGACCCGGTCCGTATCGCCAACTGCTCGGGCTTCTACGGCGACCGCCTCTCGGCGGCCCGCGAGATGGTCGACGACGGTCCGATCGACGTGCTGACCGGAGACTGGCTGGCCGAACTCACCATGCTGATCCTGGCCCGGACCCGGACCAAGCGACCGGGCGGCGGATTCGCACGCAGCTTCGTGACCCAGATGGAACACGTCATGGGCACCTGCCTGGACCGCGGCATCCGGGTGGTTACCAACGCCGGCGGCCTCGACCCAGACGGTTGCGCCGAGGCGGTGGCCGAGGTGGCCGACCGCCTGGGCCTGTCCCCCACCATCGCCCACGTGGCCGGGGACGACCTGCTGCCCCGTCTGGCCGAACTGGAGGCCGCCGGGGCCGGGGTGGTGGACCTGGAAACCGGCGAACCCCTGGGAGACCCGGACCGTTTCGTAAGCGCCAACGCCTACCTGGGCTGCTGGGGCATCGTCGACGCCCTAGACCGCGGAGCCGACATCGTGGTCACTGGACGTACCACCGACGCCGCCGTCGTCTGCGGCCCGGCGGCCTGGCACCACGGCTGGGCCCGCGACGACTGGGATGCCCTGGCCGGTGCCGTGGTGGCCGGCCACGTCATCGAGTGCGGAACCCAGGCCACGGGCGGCAACTACTCCTTCTTCACCGAGGTCCCCGGTATGACCCGAGTGGGCTTCCCATGGGCCGACGTGGCCGCCGACGGGTCATCAATCATCGGCAAGCACGACGGAACAGGTGGTGAGGTCTCGATCGGCACCGTCACTTCACAGTTGCTCTACGAGATCGGCTCTCCGGCCTACCTGGGACCCGACGTCACGGCCCGCTTCGACACCATCCGGCTGGACCAACAGGCCCCGAACCGGGTGCACATCCACGGGACGCAAGGCGAGCCGCCGCCACCCACACTCAAGGTGTCTCTGAACGAGTTGGGCGGCTACCGCTCGGACCTCTCGCTGGCCCTCACCGGCCTGGACGTGAAAGCCAAAGCAGCGCTAGCCGAGGAAGCCTTCTGGGCCGCCTGCCCTCACGACCCATCCGACTTCGATGCCGTGGAGTCCCGGGTAGTGCGCACCGACAAGGAGGATCCGGCGTCCAACGAGGAGGCGGTGGCCCAGTGGTGCCTAACCGTTAAGGACAGCGATGAGCGCAAGGTGGGCCGTCCAATCTTCGANGCCATGAACGAACTGGCGCTGGCCTCGATCCCCGGGTTCTTCTCGGTGCGGAGCAGCGGCTCGGCTCGGGCCTTCGGCGTCCACCGCTCCGGACGGATCCCGGCCGACCTAGTCCCCCAGCATGTGGTGGTCTGGGGTGGCGACCGGACCGTCGTGGAATCGGTCGCTCCCGACGGAAGCGCCAACGTCATCTTGGCCGACGGCCCGGTGGCGACGGTCCCCGACGGTCCCACCGTTCCAGCTCCGCTGGGCCGAGTGGCCGGCGCCCGATCGGGCGACAAGGGCGGCGACGCCAACCTGGGCGTGTTCGTCCGCGACGACGCCGCCTGGGCGTGGCTGGACGCCTACCTGACCGTCGACCGCCTCCGCCAGTTGCTCCCCGAGGCAGCCGACCTGGAGGTCGAACGGCACCGCCTTCCGGCTCTCCGGTCACTGAACTTCGTCATACGGGGCCTACTCGGCGAGGGGGTGGCCGCCTCGACCCGGCAGGACGGCCAAGCCAAGAGCCTGGGCGAGTGGCTGCGAGCCCGGACGGTCGACGTGCCCGCCTCTCTGCTGGGGACCCCGTGAGTCCGACGCCGACCACGCTGGCCGACTCCGACCTGGGGCGCCGCCTACGTGCCGTACCCGCCCCCCGCCCGGTCCTGGACCGCGACCGAGAAGCCCAACTGACCGACCGCCAGCGCGAAGTCCTCGATGGGCTGGGCCACCTGTTCGACAACGGCTTCGCCGAACTCACCATGGCCGGGATCGCCGCCCACGTGGGCTGCTCGCTGAGCACCCTCTACGACCTGGCCCCCAGCCGCGACGAACTGGTGCTCACCGTCATCGACCGCAACCTTCGTCGTATCGGCCGACAGGCCATCGGGGCCATCGATCCCGACACGGAGCCCCTAGCCGCCATCCGGGCCTACCTGGTAGCAGCCAATCTGGCCGTGGCCGCCACCACACCGGCCTTTGCCCGCGACCAGGCGGCCACCCCAGCTACCCACCGGCTGGCCACCGCCCACTCCGACTACCTGGTGGCCGTCACCCGGACCCTCCTGGACCTGGCCGTCGAACGGGGTGACATCGCCACGACTGACACGGCCGCCGTGGCCCGGGTGGTCGCCGGACTCGGAGCCCTGTTCGTCCTCCCCGAGAACTTGGAGGCCATCGAATCGACCCCCAAGGAGGCCGCCGACGCCATGGTTGACGTGATCCTCCGCGGGCTGACCGCGGGCCGCTGAGCCGGAGGGAGACCCCATGGACGTCCAAGACGTGGCTGCCGACCTGGTAGCCGAACAGCAGGCTCTGGACGAGGTAGTGGCCGGCTTAGACGCTGCGGATTGGGCCGCTTCGACGCCGAGCGCCGGGTGGGCCGTCTCCGACCAGGTGGCGCACCTGACCTACTTCGACAGGGCGGCGGCTACCGCTATCACCGAGCCAGAGGCCTTCCGGGCGTCGGTGGAGGAACTTTGGGCGGCGGCCCGTCGCAACGGAGGCGACGACCTGACCCTCGGTCCGTTTCGGGCCCTCTCATCAGATGACCTGCTGGCCGCCTGGCGGGACGGCCGGACGCGTCCTCGCTAAGGCTGCGGTCACCCTGACCGACGACGACCGGGTCGAGTGGTACGGCCCCTCTATGGGCGCCCGCTCGTTCCTGACTGCCCGCTTGATGGAGGCGTGGGCCCACGGCCAAGACGTGGTGGACGCTGTAGGCGGGCACCGGCCGGCCAGCGATCGGCTCCGACATGTCGCCCAGTTGGGGGTCATCACCCGACGCTGGTCGTACGCCAACCGGAAGATGGCCGTTCCTGACGTCGAGATCGACGTGGCGCTCACCGCCCCGTCAGGCGGCCGATGGACGTGGGGCCCAGGGGACGCTCCGGAAGTCATCCGAGGCCCAGCTGAGGACTTCTGCCTGGTGGTGACCCAGCGACGCCACCTGGACGACACCGACCTGGAGGTGGTCGGTGACGCGGCCCGGGACTGGCTGCTCTTGGCCCAGGCCTTCGCNGGCCCTCCCAGCGACGGCCCCGACTCTGGGAGNTTCTGATGGCCCTCGTGGAAACCACNCGTCAAGGCGGTGTCGTGACCGTGACACTGGCCGANGAGGACAACCGNAACGCCTTGAGCGCNGCCCTGGTGGGCGACCTGGTCGAGGCCCTGGACGCCGCCGACGGTGACCCGACGGTCCGCGTCGTGGTGCTCACTAACCGGGGAGGCGTGTTCTGTGCCGGGGCCGACCTCTCTGAACGGTCCTCGGATGGGAAGCCGGCGGCCCGGGTGGACGCCGCTGACCTGTTCCAACGGTTCCGACGCTCCCCGAAGGTTTACGTCGGGCGCATCGCCGGGCACTGCGTAGCCGGTGGTATGGGCCTGGCCGCCGCCATGGATCTGGCGGTGGCCGATGAGGAGGCCAAGTTCGGATTCACTGAGGTCCGGCGGGGTGTGGCCCCGGCCATGATCTCGGTCCTCTGCCTCCCGAAGATGCGACCGGCCGACGCCGCTGAGGCGATGTTGCTGGGTAATCGGATGACCGGCACTGACGCCGCCCGCCTGGGGCTCGTCAACCGGGCCGTGCCAGCCGCCGAGTTGGACGCCACCGTCGACGGGTTGGTGGCCGACCTACTGGCCGGGGGACCGGAGGCCCTGGCCGCCACCAAGCAACTGCTGGTCCGGGTCCCCGGTATGTCGGTAGACGAGGCATTCGACTGGACGGCCAGGCTGTCGGCCGAACTGTTCCGGGGCGATGAGGCGAAGGAGGGCATGCGAGCCTTCCTGGAGAAGCGCCCCCCGAACTGGGCCGGCTGACTCAGCGCAGGAGAATCTCTCCGTCCATGTCGGCGATCCGGTGGGCCTCGCCCACCTGGCCTGAGGACACAGACATATGCGGGTCCGGGAGGTGAATCTCCTGGTCGNNACCNGANCGGTTGTAGACGGCGTAGCCGTTCGTGAACTCGCGGATGAACAGTCCGTCGACTCCCTGGTGGGTTGTCCCCTTCGGCCCGACCGGCTGGCCCAGATCGGCATCCCAGAAGTCGTACCAGTTGTGTAGGTGGTCGACGGTGGGTTCGGCATTGTCGTCACCGAAGACGACCATCTCGTCGGAGTGGGTGAGGGCCATCGTCGTGAACAGGCGCATCCACCGGAGGTTCTCCTCGGAGTTCCTCTCGTCAACCTGTGCGGCCGCATTGCCGTAGTCGGTGACGACACGCCACCCCTCGAGGCAGTTGATCCGTGGTTTGCGGAAGGCCTCGGTGGCCCAGGCCAGGGTCTCCTCGATGCCGATGATGGCTTCACGCGTGTATCCAGCCGACCAGTCGGGCTTGTAGAGCTCCATGAACGTCCCGTTCACGTATGGCGCTGACAGCGGCGCGGTTCGTTCGTTGGTGTTGACCAGGATCAGGAAGTCGTCGCCCACCAGCTCGCGGATCCGACGGATCAGCGCCAGCCGTGACTCCAACTCCTCCTCGGCGGTCATGTAGAAGGTCGACCAGTCCAGGTACGAGGTGGCGGTCAGGCCGTGCTCGTTCCACCAGTCCAGCATGATGCCGTCGACTACCCCGGTGCGCTGCACGGCCAGGGCCCGCTGGGCGACCAACTCGATCACCTCNGGCATCCGGAAGTCGACCAGCGAGGAGAGCGCCTCCCCAGCCTCTATCACGCCGTCCCCGTCGGCGTCCTCGCCGAACCCGGGCACCGNCANCCCCGCCTCGTCGCGGATCCAGAACGGTGAATCAGGCGGGAAGTGGCCGAGCTCCCACCAGCGGNGGTCCTCCTCGTCGGACACGTACGGTCCCTCCCGGTAGAAGAGCGACACCAGGACCTTCAGGTGCGGGTTGAGGCGCCGCAGTTCATCGNGCCGCTCGATGGCCCCNGCCAGGCCGGAATCGTTGTCCACGTCGACGANGNTCGTCGACAGGCCCCGGTACGGCTGGGCCTCGGAGATCTCCCACCCGAGACCGAGGTCCCAGCCCGACGTCCACCAGAGGTCGTGGAGGGCGATCCGCTCCAGTTCGGTCAGCTCCGGGCGGTTCTCGACCCCGCTCCACGGCCGACAGACCAGCGGGTAGCTAGAAGGTCCAGGTTCCGGCGTGGGCGTGGATACCGGGGGTGCCGAGGTGGTCGACGTGGTGGTTGTGGTCGTGGGAGCAGCGGTCGTAGCCGGAGGCGATGAGGTCGTCGGAGCAGCGGTCGTAGCCGGAGGCGATGAGGTCGTCGGAGCAGCGGTCGTAGCCGGAGGCGATGAGGTCGTCGGAGCAGCGGTCGTCGAGGCGGTGGTCGACGGCATTGTCGCAACTGACTCGATCGGCTTTCCATCGCCGCAACCGGTCACAGTCAAGAGGGCCAACGCCATGAGAACCCCTAACCGCATAGAACCAGTCTCCCAGCCCCGTCGCACCCCTGTTATCCCCAACCGGATCCCGAGCAGCCGACCTCAGGCGTTGCGCAGAGCGGCTACCACGTCCAGCACTGCCGTCTTCCCATCTCCAAACAGCATCAGAGTGCCGTCGGCAGCAAACAGCGGATTGGGGATTCCGGCGAACCCGGGGCTCAGGGACCTCTTGATGACTACCACGGTCCGCGAGGCGTCAACCTCCAGGATCGGCATCCCGGCGATCGGCGACCCGGGGTCGGTCCGGGCCAACGGGTTCACCACGTCGTTGGCCCCGATCACGATCGTTACGTCGGTCTGGGGGAACGTCGGGTTGATCTGGTCCATGTCGAGCAAGCACTCGTAGTCGATCTCAGCCTCAGCCAGCAGCACGTTCATGTGTCCCGGCATCCGTCCGGCCACCGGGTGAATGCCGAAAACCACCTCGGTCCCCGCGTCGTTCAGCGTTCGCATCAGGTCGCGCACGGCATGCTGGGCCTGGGCGACAGCCATGCCGTAGCCGGGAACGATGGCCACCCGCTCGGCCACCTCGAGCAGCATCGCTACCTCCTCGGCCGAGGTCGACGTGACCCGGTCGCCGTAGACCTCGTCCACGTCGACCACCGTGCCGCCCGACCCCATCGAGCCGAACACCACGTCGAAGAGGGACCGGTTCATGGAGGTGCACATGATCTGGGTGAGGATCAGGCCGCTGGCCCCGACCAGCGAGCCGGCGATGATGAGTAGCGGATTGTCGAGCACAAACCCCGCTGCCGAAGCGGCCAGGCCCGAACACGAGTTGAGCAGAGCAATCACCACCGGCATGTCGGCACCACCGATGGCGACCGTGCCCAGCACCCCGAGCAGGGCGCCCGCACCGACGAGGAGCCAGAACCAGCCGAGGTCCTCCGGGCGGACCACCACCATCACCGCGGCGCCCACCGAGACCAGGCCCAGGGCCGCCCGAAACAAGCCCAGGCCACGGAAGCCGCGCAGTGATAGGACCTCCTGGAGTTTGGCGAAGGCGACCAGCGAACCGGTGAGTGTCACGATGCCGATGAGTGCCGTCAGCGCGGCAGCCACAGCCAACTGGTCGTCCACCCGGCCCCCGTCAACTACCTCTAGGAACGACGCTCCGGCCACCAGTACG
>JGI24816J26688_1000395_pt1 | contig 11039 bp, 8 predicted proteins | sample METZYME_3_250m_FD_26688 | JGI IMG/M metagenome (IMG submission 26688)
GTTGAATACTGCGACGATCGACTATGTTCGTGGCCGTTGTTACTACAACAGACTCACGCAGTTTAATCCTGACCTTTCACTACGAGGGGATTTAGCCGAAGAGTGGAGTGTTAATTCCAACGCCACAGAGTTCACCTTTAAGCTACGTAAAGGCGTGACGTTCCATGATGGTGCAGATTTCACGGCCGATGACGCGCTCTATGCCATGAATCGTCACTTGGGGGCAGATTCGATCTCCAAAGCATCGTCGCTGGTCAGTATGGTCAGTGAGTGGAAGAAGATTGACAAGTACACCATCAAGGCAATCTTGAGTTCACCCAATGCTGATCTTGCTTCTATCCTGGGTACTTTTCACTTCAACATCGTTCAGAATGGCGCTGAAGGGGAATACTTTCAAAAACCCAATGCGACTGGTCCGTTTACAGTTGAAGAATTTGTCCCGGGCGTGCGTTCTGTCGGGAAGAGAAATCCCAACTATTTCCGTGATGGGCCTTACCTCGACGAAGTAGAGACATTTGCTATCACCGATGCTGTTGCGCGGACCAACGCACTCGTCGCCGGCGATATTCAGATCTGTGGAAACCTCGATCCGAAGGCGATCAAGCAAATCGAAGGGAACAATGGCACCGAAATTTACATGGTGCCTTCGGGCGGATATCCAACTATCTGTGTTATGCGCGACCGTCACCCCGGTGACAATTTGGACTTTGTACTGGCACTGAAGTACCTGCAGCGTCGCGAGAAAATCCTCAAAGGCATCTTCAAGGGGATGGGTACCATGGGTAACGACCATCCGATTGGTTCGGCCTACCTGAAGCACTGTGCAGATTTACCACAGCGCCCCTTCGATCCTGATAAAGCGAAGTTTCATCTAAAAAAATCGGGCATCACAGAAGCAGAAATTCACGTTGCCGAGATTAAAGGCGGTATTACGGACATGTGCCTGCTCCTGCAACGTGAGGCATCGAAGATCGGTCTTAAGCTGAACGTGAAACGCGTCCCGAATGATGGGTACTGGGGTGCGGTCTGGATGAAGCAGCCGATCATGGTGTCATCCTGGAACATGCGTCCCACCGCCAACGTCATGCTGACGCTGGCTTACAAGAGTGATGCACCGTGGAATGAAGTTCACTGGAAGAACGAGCGCTTCGATGAATTGTTGCTTGCCTCCCGGGCCGAAGCTGATCCTGCGAAATCACAGGAGCTGTACTGTGAAATGCAAAAGCTGGTCAGCGATGACGGTGGGAACGTCATTCCATTGCACGCAGCTTACCTGGATGCCATTTCAAGTAAGGTCAAAGGTATGCCCAAGGTTCCACTGGCTGCAACAGGTGGTGGTGAGTGGCCAGAGTACGCCTGGATCGATAGCTAAGGTAATCCAATTAACACGGGCTTGCGCTTTCAGGCGTGAGCCCGTGTTTTGTTTATCAATGGCTATCTTTTGGTGCTCGTCTAGATGGACTACGCACGCGTAGAACTATGATGGGGCAAATGATTCTTCGGCGAGCGGGCATTGGCCTGGCCACGCTTTGGGTAGTCTCAGTGCTGGTGTTTGCGGGTACGGAAATCTTACCGGGTGACGTGGCCGAGGTGATGCTCGGGCAGGAAGCAACACCAGTCGCGCTCGAAAATCTTCGAGAGAAACTTGGACTCAATAAACCTGCCCCAGTGCGCTACCTGGAATGGCTTCAGGACATGGCGACGGCCGACCTGGGCATGTCACAAGCTGGTGGCACGTCAATTGACAAGCTGATTGGCAGTCGGTTGTACAACACGATGCTTCTCAGTGCAATTGTTGCAGCTATCGCCGTACCGGTCTCTCTGATCCTCGGGTTATTGGCTGCCATGTTTCCGGGTAGCCGACTGGATCGAATCATTACGAGCGCCACACTGTGTCTGATATCCGTTCCTGAATTCTTTATTGCAACACTGCTGGTACTGATTCTTGCGATTCAGTTGAACTGGTTGCCAGCGATTGCTTACATAACAGAGTTCAATTCAGTCTGGCAGTTGCTTAGGTCGCTGGCCATGCCCATCTTGACGCTGTGTATCGTGATTGCGGCACAAATTATTCGAATGACCCGGGCCACAGTGCTTAATGTGATGAGTTCGCCGTATATCGAGATGGCGATACTGAAGGGTGTACCCCGCAAGCGAATCATTCTACGCCATGCACTGTTTAATGCGATTGGCCCCATTGTCAATGTCATCGCGCTTAACCTTGCGTATCTCGTCAGTGGTGTGGTGATTGTTGAGACTATTTTTGCCTACCCAGGTCTGGCGAAATTGATGGTGGATGGCGTGCAGACCCGGGATATGCCCCTGGTCCAGACCTGCGCCATGATTTTCTGTACGACTTATGTTGTTCTGATATTTGTTGCGGATCTTGCCGCGATGATGTCGAACCCCCGTTTGCGACACCCCAAATAGGCCGGGCAGATGACGGAATCTATCGCGACAAGCCCGCAGTTCGACGAACTGCCCGATGCCCCGCCCAAGCGAAGGCTCAAGTTGTCCTGGAGCGGCAAGCTCGCGGTCTGTGTCGTTTCCTTCTGGATCGTCATTGCGTTTATTGGTCCGTATATCTCGCCGTACCACGAAGCGGAATTCCTGGAAGAAGATCTGTTTAGAGTGGCGGGCAGTGACGAATACCCAGAAGTGGAGTTTCAGGGTATCAGCAAGATCACGTTGCTGGGCACAGACTATCTTGGCCGAGATACCTTGTCCCGCATTATGTGGGGTGCCAGAACAACCATCGGAATCTCTCTGGCTGCGACATTGTTGGCTTACTTCGTGGGTGTCACGCTCGGCATCGCTGCCGCTGCAGGCGGTAGCAGGCTCGATGCGATGCTCAGNCGAGTCAACGATGCCTTTCTTTCTATTCCCCANATTATGTTGGGTCTGATCGTNATTGCTGCTGTTGGCAGTACCATTCCGATCCTGATCATTATGTCGGGATTGATCTATGCCACCAGTGTATTCCGAATCGCACGCTCTCTCGGACAGGAGATTTTTGTCAGTGACTATGTTGAGGCGGCCAGGGTACGAGGAGAGGGATTGTGGTGGGTGATCACCCGCGAAGTTCTACCTAATGTGGCTATGCCATTGGCAACAGATTTCGGACTGCGTCTGGTGTTTGTTATTTTATTTATTTCCAGTTTGAGTTTTCTTGGGCTTGGTGTTCAGCCGCCGATGGCTGACTGGGGCAGTATGGTGAAGGAAAACCTGTCGGGCTTGGCTTATGGCGCTCTAGCCCCTATGGCGCCAGCTTTTGCCATTGCGTCGTTAACTATCTCGATCAATATGATCGTTGATGATATTTCTGCACACTCCGGTGGTAAGCTGGCCAAAAGGCTGATCTGATCCCGGCGAGATGTAGCCCTGATTACCTCTCGTTGAGGTGCGTAACCACTTGGGGTTTCCTCATAGTTTTTTTACACCACTCCACGTTCTCGCAATTCAACAATTTTCTCGGCCGGAATACCAATTTCCCCAAGAATGTCATCGGTGTGTTCACCGAATTCTGGCGGTGAAGATGTCACAGTAGGACCATCCTTGTTACAACCGAAGGCAGAAATGGTAGGTTTGAGTTCGTTGCTTGCCGAATGATGTGAGGCAAATTTGCCGATGACAGATCGGCTCGCGACCTGCTTGCTCGCCAGTGCTTCGTTCAATGTCCGGACACGGGCAGCCGGTAGATCGGCTTCAATGAGGATCGATTCCCACTCGTCTGCTGTCTTGGTCTTGAAGATCTCTATAAGAATAGCTTCATCGTGTTTACAGCGGGTCGCCATGTCGGGTGTTCTGAGACCTTCCACTTCTCTGGCCAGATCTTCCCGGCCCAGAGCACGCCACAGCTTCGAGTATTGCACTGGCGTTACCGCTCCGATCATCAGAATGGCATCCGCTGTTTCGTAGCCACCGTACCCCGCGAATGGAATCCGTGCATATTTTGTACGCCCGGGTGTGCGCTTCGTCGTGTTCGCATTAAGTACACCTGAGGTTGTCAGCATGAGGGCTGCGTCCAGCATGGCAATATCGATGTACTGGCCCTTGCCGGTGCGCTCGCGCCTCAGCAGAGCGGCAGCAATGGCGAACGCGGCTTGCGCGCCGGTTCCATAGTCCAGTACCGCTCCTCCAACCAACACGGCATCGCCATCTGCAGGCCCGGTCTGTAGCATTAGCCCGGAGTATGCCTGGATGGTGTTGTCAAAAGCAGCGTGCGTTCGCTTGGGGCCAGTTTGGCCAAAGCCCGTCAACGAGCAATAGACGATGTCCGGTTTTATCGTGCAGATATCATCGTATCCAAGACCCAACGCATCCAGTTTCCCAGGACGGTAATTTTCGACAATTACGTCCGTGGTTTCTGCCAGCGACTTGAAGATCTGGCAACCTTCCTTGGTTTTAAGATTCAGTGTGATGGCCCGTTTATTAGCCGCCTGCGACTGAAAGTGGGAGCCCATGTAGATGTCATTGAAGGCTCCGACTGCACCAATTTCGCGGTTCATGTCATGTGACGCGGGCCCCTCGACCTTGATCACGTCTGCACCCAGGACAGCCAGTTGATAGGTCGAGAACGGACCTGCCAGGACATGTGTCAGATCAAGAACACGAATACCATGGAATGCTTTCATGATAGCTATCTCCTAAATCATTTATTAGATAAGAGTGGGCCCCATTGCACCTGCCTCCGAAAGCGTTGAGCAAAAAATAACGACGCGAAAACAGATCAGACTCTACTCTCAGAAGACAACACAAAGTCGCAGGGCATCGTATATCGCTGTGTGAATATTACGGCTGGTCACGACATCTCCAACTCGAAAGAGTTGGTAAGCGCCATCTGGGTTGTTTATCTGGTTTTGGGTCGAACCCGCCAGCAAGGCTGGTTGATCCATTTCCCCCAGGTTGATTGATCCAGGTTTGAGTTCAAAGTAAAGATCATCAGCCGGCAAAGTGCCGTTATCAGCTACCACCTGGTCGACGCGTCGCTGGTTGCTCTGATCGGTATATTCGTTGTAGATCGTCGCGCTGAAGCCGTCGTCTTCTCTAGTGATGCCGGTCAAGCGCTGGTTCAGAGTAATCGTGACATCATTGCCGTATAGACTTTTTAGGTAGGCCGGCTGATTGGTGCCCCCAATGTCAGGCGCAATCATCATCTCTGGCGATAAATACTCAAGGGTGCAGCCACTCTGTGCCAGAAATTCAGCGCAGGAAGCTCCGGCGTGTTGGCCATTATCATCAAAAAACAGAACGTTCGTGCTGATAGGTACAGCCCCGGAAAGAATGTCCCAGCTGCTGACTGCAAGGTCTGCGCCTTCTTTCAGGTAGCCCGCATGGGGTAAACCACCCGTTGCGATCAGCACAATATCAGGTGAAAGATCGGTAACGGTCTTCTGCTCAGCCAAGCAATCAAAACGCGTCTCGACCCCAAGGCGCTGACACTGATCAAACAGCCAGTCAGTGATACCAAGAATCTCTTTGCGTCTTTGCACCTTCGCAGCAAGATTGAGCTGACCACCGTGTGTATTTGAGGCCTCCAGTAGGGTTATCGCATGGCCTCGAGAAGCGCATACCCGCGCCGCTTCAAGTCCCGCCGGCCCAGCGCCTACGATAACAACCCTGCGCGAGGGTTGGTCGCTTTTGCTGATGACGTGAGGCAGGGAGGCTTCCCGACCGGTTGCGGGATTATGCGCGCATAAGGCTTCTCCCTCTCCGTAGATTCTATCGATACAGTAGCCCATACCGACACAGGGGCGAATCTGATCTTCTTCGCCACGCATGATCTTGGCGACGATGTGGGGATCAGCAATGTGGGCCCGAGTCATGCTGACCAGATCCAGCAAGCCTTCTTTGACTGCATATCGTGCGGTCGCAACATCATTGATGCGGGCTGCGTGCATAACCGGCAGATCAAAGTGACGCTTGACTTCGCCGGCAAATTCAAGATGCGGCGCCTGCGGCGTACCCATGTTGGGTATCAAGTTGGCAAGGCCTACACTGGTTGCGCAATGGCCGCGGTTGATATTAAAGAAGTCAATCATTCCAGTGCTGCCAGAATCTCGCCAATGCGCATGCCTTCATCGAACTGAAGGCCGCCATCAAGCGCTTCATCAAACATCATCCGGATACCAACAATGTAGTCATCCCCAACTTGTCGGCGAATTTCTTCTAATACCTCTATAGAGAAACGCATCCGATTCTCGAGCGATCCACCATAGGCATCGGTGCGCCGGTTAACGGCTGGCGTCCAGAAACTGTCGAGCAGATGACCGTTTGCAAAGACTTCGATGCCATCCAGATCGCCGTCACGACAACGCGCCGCTGCAGCGCCATACGCCGTGACAGTTCTTCGGATATCCCAGTCCTCCATGGCTTTGGGGAAAGCTCGGTGAGCGGGTTCGCGTACAGCCGAAGGCGCAATGACGGGTAGCCAGTGTCCTGTGTAATTGGAAGTGCGTCGACCCAGATGCGTAATCTGGCACATGGTCGCAGCGCCGTGGGCATGCACCCGCCGGGCGAGTTCTCGAAAATGGGGCACGATCTGATCATCGCCGGCATACAGGTTGCCATAGGCGGCAGGGGTATCCGGCGCCACCAGTGTGCCACCGCCAAACATAGTCAGGCCGATGCCGCCCTTAGCCTTTTCTTCGTGGTAGAGCTGATAACGCTCTTTTGGCAGACCGTTGTCCGAGTAGGCCGGTTCATGACTGGTGGACATGACACGGTTCTTCAGTGTCAGGTGCTTCAGCGGGAATGGTTGCAGCAAGGGATCGTTGCCGTTTGGCATAAAGTCAGTCTCGTCTCAGCGGAAGCGTTGTACAGCGAAAAGAGTTTCCGCATGAGTGCGATTATTGTCAACAATAGATGTAGCTCGATTACTCCTTATGGGTGTGCGTGACCGCGCCGCGGAAGTGTAACCATTCGGGTTCAAGTAAAAGCCGCCAGTCCCGGCGGTTTATTCCTGACTGGGACTAGCGACGACGTTAATCGGGGTTCCTTCGTAGTATTTGANGATGTTCTCCACAGCGATCTCGTAGATCGCATCANTCGCTTCGGGCGTGTTGTAGGCCACNTGGGGGCTCAGCACCACATTGTCGAGTTTGAGCAATGGGTGTTCGACCGGCAAAGGATCTTGCTGGTAAACATCGAGTCCGGCTGCTTTTAAGTGACGTTCCTTTAACGCATCAACGAGGGCCGATTCGTCAACAATCTCGCCACGGGCAGTGTTGATGAGAATGGAACCCGGTTTCATCTGCTTGATTCTTCCTGCGTCAATAAGGCCTTTCGTATCATCAGTCAGTGCTACATGCAGAGAGATCACATCAGAGGTTTGTAATAGGTTGTCAAGAGATACGAATTCGACACCGTGTTCGCGGGCGCGGGCTTCACTGGGGTTTCGGGTCCAGACCTTCACAGTCATGCCGAACGCGCGGGCCAGCTCAAAGACCCGGCGACCGATACCGCCAAATCCAATTATGCCCAGCTGTTTACCGCGTAACTCCATCCCATCAAGCGACTGATTCCAGNGACCATTACGCAGTTCTGCATCGAGTTGTGGTAGATGCCGTGCCGCAGCNAGGAGTAGCGCTAGGGTGTGTTCAGCNACAGTNTTGTCGGCATAACCCGGGCAGTTACAGACGGTGATACCCTGGGCAGCAGCAGCTGGCAGGTCGATAAAATTACTGGCACCGATGCCCGTAAACGAAAGAATTTCAAGCGTCTGGGTCTGGACCATCACTTCTACCGGCAGTGCCCAGCCGACCAACAGCGCGTTTGCACCGTCGACCCGTCGCAGAAATTCCTGGTGATCTAACGGTGCGTCGTAGAAAATCTTCAGCTCGCCCAGTTTCTCGAGACTTTCNCGGCGATGACCAGCAAGTATTTCTTCAATGCCCTCACTGGCATCCGGATAAACGATGATCTTCACTAATGCTCCCGGTTCAGTGTTAAGGTTGACAGATTACAACATTCGTAGAAAAAATAGTTTTCCAGTCAATAGTTCCAATCTTACCGATGCTCCATAAAGCGCGCGACCGCGACGACTTTGTCTGAACCGCATAGGACTTCAGGTTCTGAGCACACCAACACGGCCGAGCGCCGTGGGTATGCTATTGGATTGATGGTTGCGAGCTCGGTGGTGATCAGTTTTACCGGCTTGATTGTCCGTCATGTGGACGCTGACCCCATGGTCATGAATTTCTATCGTGCCCTGTCACTCATGGTCGCCGTCACCCTTATTCTGGCCATTCAGTATCGCCGTATGGCCATTACCCATGTGATCCGAATTGGTTGGCCGGGCATTGCTGGCGGAGTGATGCTGACGGTAGCAGCAATTTGTTTCCTGCAGTCGATGACGCATACGACGGTCGCCAACACGCTGTTTATTCTGGGTGCTATTCCCTTTTTTACTGCCGCGCTGGCCTGGGTTTTCCTGAGAGAAAGGCCCACACGGGCGACATTGTGGGCAATGATGATCGCTTTTTCTGGCATCACGGTCATGCTGGGCGAGGGATTCGGCGCGGGATCAGCCTACGGAAATCTGATGGCAATGGGTACGGCGATCTGTTTTTCTGTTTATACGGTGATCGTGCGGCGTAACCGTCACGTTAACATGTTGCCGGCACTGCTGGTCTCAACGGTATTGATCGTTCTTGTCGCCGGGGTGACTCGTTACGGCAGTCTCACGATCCCCATGGATGACCTGGTGTTGTGTATTCTCTGGGGTGGGGTACTGTCTGGGTTTACCAGCGTCTGTTTCATCGTCGCATCTCGCCACCTGGCAGCAGCAGAGTTGACGCTGTTTATGCTTTTGGAATTTGCCCTTGGGCCGGTCTGGGTGTGGTTGTTCGTGAACGAGATCCCTTCGCGCTGGACATTGTTGGGGGGCAGTCTGGTTGTCGTAGCCGTGATCACGCGGGCACTGGTCGAATTGCGCCAACCCTTGTCTTCTGGCTCGGGGTAGCCTGATCTGGAATCTGTGGCCTGATACTTGAAGCCCGGTTGTAAAGACTCAGATCACACTATCGGTACCTGTTTGGCAGCAATTGCCGCCGGCGAGATGACCTCCATGTCCAGTTCGACGTGCCATCTTTCGGTGCAGCGCACTTGAGGCGGTGCAGTCGGTTTCTCGGAGCCTGCCATAACGAAACCCTCGTAGCCGCCCATCATGATGCTGTTGCACTTGTCCACATAGATCGGAAACCCACCGATGTAAGGCATAAACACTCTTGGTCGCCCGGGAATATTCGCAGCCACATACCAGGAACTACAAGTCGACCGAAGCGAAACTTGAGAGACTTCGTTGACATGGTCTACCCAATCATTCTCGTCACGAACTTTGGCTTCTATTGTGCTTGCTCCCACATCTTTCATATGTCCGATACAGTCAGCAATCCAGTCGACGTGCTGCTCGATTGCCTGGATCATACTCGCGAGTACAGACGGGCTACCGGGGCCAGTAATCATGAACAAATTCGGAAATCCGTTTGATCCTAGGCCGAGATAGGTGCGAGGCCCAGCCCTCCATTTTTCTTTTAGGGTCAATCCATCACGTCCCGTAATTTGAATTTTGTCGAATGACCCGGTCATCGCGGCAAATCCAGTCGCGACAGACAACGCTATCAAATTCATACTCAATATCGTTGGCGACAATACCCTTCTTTGTAAACCGTTTGATCGGTTTGTGAGACACATCGATTAGTCTGACGTGCGGCTGGTTGTAGGCAGCAAAATAGTCTGTGTCGACGCACAGACGCTTGCAGCCGAAAATGTTGTTTGGACAAAGCAGGTCGGCCGTCTCAGAGTCTTTGACAATTTCGCGAATTTTCCTGCGCGCGAACTTAGCGATCGTGTTGTTGGCTTCCTTGTTGAAAAGAAGATCACCATAAGCGCCAAGGAATGGCAGGCCGCCACGCGCCCAGAATTCTTCGTACTGTTGTTCGCGCGATTCGGCTGTTGCCTCAAGGGCTGGCGATGTGTCGTACTCGAAAAAAAAGCCTGTTGGCCTTGCGCGGGCTTTTGCCCGCAAATCGGGATAACTCGACTTAACGGATTTCACATAGTCCGGATCTAAATCCTGGTTATGTGCGGGCACTGAGTAGTTCGGCGTTCGCTGGAATACCGTTAACGACGACGCTTGCTCCGCAATTACTGGTATCGCTTGAATTGCCGATGAACCCGTGCCAATAACGCCAACTCGAAGGCCAGAAAAGTCCACTTCATCATGAGGCCACTCACCTGTGTGATAAATCGAACCTTCAAATTTATCGAGACCTTCGAAGTCAGGTAGGTTGGCAGCCGATAGGCAACCGACCGCCATAACGCAGAACTGTGCGCTCACTTGGTCGCCGCGATCTGTTTTGATGGTCCAATAATTTTGACTTTCGTCGAATGTTATTGACGTTACACGGGTATCAAACTGGATATCGCGGCGCAGGTCGAATCGATCAGCAACGTGGTTAGCGTAGCTAAGAATTTCGGGTTGGGCTGAGTATTTTTCAGACCACTCCCAGTCCTGTTCCAGCTCTTCTGAGAAAGAAAAGGAGTACTGCATGCTCTCGACATCACAGCGGGCGCCCGGATATCGATTCCAATACCATGTTCCGCCAACATCACTGCCGGTCTCGAAGACCCTGGCAGAAACCCCGAGCATCCGCAGTCGGTAAAGCATAAACATGCCGGCAAAGCCGGCGCCAACAATGACCGTGTTGAATGGGTCGTTTGATTTCACGTTCCAGTCCTGTGCGCCTGTAGTCAACTATATCCCGCGTCAGCCTGCCTGTGTCGCTGTGTCAGTTTGAGATTGTTTATCGATTCAACTGTCAGGGCAGCGGAGAATAACTCATGGGATCAAGGACAGTAGGCACCACTTTTTCGTAAGGCGGCACACCGTCTGGAAAACGGGATTTGGCTTCCTGCCAGCGCGGATGTTCGATGAATCGGGGCCAAACTACTTCCCTGGAGGCTGCCGACTCGAATGCCAGCAGATAGACGAATGTCTGCCCATCGCGTTCCGTGGGTTGCCAGTATCCCACTGGCCG
>JGI24816J26688_1000398_pt1 | contig 11026 bp, 8 predicted proteins | sample METZYME_3_250m_FD_26688 | JGI IMG/M metagenome (IMG submission 26688)
GCAATTTTTAGGGTAAACAGTTTTGATGCTAGACAAGTTGTTTCAATTGTTGAAGATCAAATGCAAGTTACTTTAGCTACAGTTCTAACTGATTGCTTTAATGCCTTAAAGATTTTATCTAAACATCCTGATATAGACGCTAATAAAATTTTTATCACAGGATGGAGCCTTGGAGGAAGCACAGCTCTTTATTCTGCTTGGGAACCGTTAGCTGAAAAACTTGCTCCTGAGGGAGAGAGATTTGCAGGACATATTGCCTTTTATCCAGGTGCGTTTATGTGGCCTGAGGAGATGAGATGGAGTAAATCACCAATTTTAAACCTTATTGGTGAGGATGATGATTACACTCCTTCCATTTTAATAGAAAAATTATCCCCAGCTATAAATGAAAATGGAGGTAATAGTAAGATAATTTCTTACGAAGGTAGTCATCACTCTTTTGATGCTATAGACCCTGTAATGTTTATACCCAATGCCATAGCAGTTGGACGTAGGCACACTGTTGTAGGCAAAGACGGTTCGCATTACCACGAAGACAAGGAAGGCAACAAAACCTTTATGAATGAGCCTTCCGAAAGGGCTCAATTATTTAAAGATAGAGCCAAAATAGGAGCTCACTTAGGCGGGAACTGGAAAGCTAGGAGAGCCTCCATGAAAGATTCCGTTAATTTTCTATTAGAGAACATTAAATAGTTGAAACAAAAAGAATTACTAGCTTTGGCTAGAAATACAAATACTTCTGATTTAATTAGAGAAGCTTCGATTATTAGAGACAAAGGCCATGGATCTTTGGTCACCTACTCCCCTAAAGTTTTTATTCCCCTAACTCACCTATGCAGAGACGTTTGTCATTATTGTACTTTTGCAAAGACTCCAAAAAGAATTTCTTCACCTTATATGTCAGTTGAAGAAGTAGTCGACTCAGCTAAGAGAGCAGAAGCACTAGGGTGCAAAGAAGCTCTTTTTACGTTAGGTGAACGACCTGAATTAAGATATTCAGCAGCTAGAAAAGCGCTTTCTAATATGGGATATAAAACTACTTTAGAGTATTTAAAGGTTGCTTCTCAAGCTGTGATAGACAACACAGAAATTCTCCCTCACTTAAATCCAGGGTGCATGAGCTTAAAAGAAATTTTAGAACTCAGACCCGTCAGTGCTTCCATGGGCATGATGCTAGAGAGTTCTTCTAAGAGGTTATGCGAAAAGGGAGGACCTCATTACGGTTCTCCTGATAAAGAACCTAAAAAGAGATTGGCTACATTGGATTCTGCAGGTCAAGCCAAAGTACCTTTTACTACAGGAATATTAATTGGTATAGGTGAAACCAGGCAGGAGAGAGTTGAGTCCCTAATTGATATAAGAAGAAGTCATGATAAATATGGGCATATTCAAGAAGTGATTATTCAGAATTTTAAACCCAAACAAGACACTAAAATGGCTAATCATGAAGAACCTCTAACTGAAGATCTTTTATGGACCATTGCAGTTGCAAGAATAATTTTTGGTTCTTCAATGTCTATTCAAGCTCCTCCAAATCTAAGTCCTGATAAATTAAATTTTCTGATAGAAGCTGGTATTAATGACTGGGGAGGTGTGTCACCTATAACACCTGATTTTGTTAATCCTGAAGCGCCTTGGCCACATTTAGATGATTTAGAAAAACAAACTNTGCTTTCAGGGAAGANCCTTGCTCCTAGGTTAACTATCTATCCTTGGTATATAGATAATCTCAGAGATTGGGTTGACGATAAGCTTAACCCAAGAATTTTAAAACTATCAGATTCTGTAGGCCTGGCAAGAGATACAGAATGGACTACGGGTAAAAATAATCCTGGTTTTAAAACAAAACCAAAATCAGTTATCCCGTTAAGACATTCTTCAAAACTAAAAGAACACGTTGATTTAGCTTTAAAAGGGAAGAACTTGAAAGTTGATCAAATAGTGGATCTATTCGAAGCCCGAGGACCTGATTTTACTTATGTTAAGAAAGCTGCAGATGAGTTAAGGCAAGACTTGTCAGGAAACCAGATCTCTTTTGTGGTGAATAGGAATATTAACTATACAAATATTTGTTACTACCACTGTACGTTTTGTGCTTTCTCAAAAGGAAAGACATCTGAAGGACTCAGAGGTAAACCTTATGACATTTCTTTAGAAGAAATAGTCAGAAGATCAAAAGAAGCCTATGAAAGAGGTGCAACAGAAGTATGTCTTCAGGGGGGAATACACCCTAGCTATGATGGAAACACTTATAAATCAATCATTAGTTCTATCAAAGAAGCTGAACCTGATCTACATATACATGCTTTTTCTCCTTTAGAGATTTGGCAAGGGGCAAACACCTTAAAAAAAGAACTCAGAGAATATTTAGGTGAATTGAATGAATTAGGATTAAGTACCTTGCCAGGGACGGCAGCTGAAATACTAGATGATGAAGTAAGAAATATAATTTGTCCTGACAAAATTAATACTTCTGAATGGTTAGAAGTAATGAAAACTGCCCACGAACTTGGAATGCGAACTACGGCTACAATAATGTTTGGCCATGTAGATAAACCGATTCATTGGGCTAAGCACTTGCTTAATATTTTAAATCTACAGAAAGAAACGGGAGGGTTTACTGAATTTGTTCCATTACCTTTTGTTCCAATGGAAGCTCCTATGTATATAAGAGGTCAGTCGCGTTATGGACCTACATTAAGAGAATCTATCCTTATGCACAGTGTTTCAAGATTAGTATTTAATTCATACATTCCAAATATTCAAACTTCTTGGGTAAAGATGGGTAGAAAAGGGATAGAAGAGTGCTTAAATGCAGGAGCTAATGATTTAGGCGGTACTTTAATGAATGAATCCATTACCAAGGCAGCTGGCGCTGAACATGGACAAGAATTTCCAGTTCAAGAAATTAAAAACTTNATTCAAAACTTAAAAAGAATTCCTAAACAAAGAAGTACTCTTTATGGAGAGGTGGGTGAAGAGACAAAGAAGAGAAGCATTGATCCAATCCCTTTAACACCTATTACCAATAACTTAGAAGATAGAAGGCAACAGGTTATTGCTAGCTCACAATGAATAAAGCTTTAATTAAAAAAGGAGAAAGAAATGGTTAGTGGATACTGTGATGAAAAATTTACTGAGGCAAAAGAAGTTTTTAGTAAAAGTATTACTTCAGGATTNGAATTAGGAGCTGCTATTACTATGGAGATTGAAGGTGAAACAGTNNTAGATTTATGGGGAGGAGTAGATAACCCTTCTAAAGGGACTCAGTGGCAGGAAGATACAATTGTGAATGTTTTCTCTTCTACAAAAGGCATTGCTGCAATTTGTCTTTTGCAATTAGTTGAGCAGGGAAAGCTGGACTTAGATTCACCTGTAGCTAGGTATTGGCCTGAATTTGCACAAGGAGGCAAAGAGACTATTCCAGTTAGGTACTTGTTTTGTCATAAATCAGGCCTTTGTGGAATAAGACAACCCTTAGATCAAGGAGCATTTTGTGANTGGGAATTAATTTGTAATGCTTTAGCAGAACAAGAACCTTTTTGGGAGCCTGGAACTGCTCATGGCTATCATGCTGTTACTTATGGTTATTTAGTCGGGGAAGTCCTAAGGAGGATAGATGGAAGAACTATTGGTCAATATTTTAAAGAAGAAATTGCTGAACCTTTAGATTTAGATTTCTGGATAGGTCTCCCAGACACGGAGTTTTCTAGAGTTACAAATCTTAATCCATCGAAACCATCACCAATGCAATTTTTATTCCCTTTAATTGGCAAATTACCTAAATTCCTTATACCAGGTCCTATGAAATTTTTACTGGATTTTGGTGATACAAGTACTGCAGCAGGAGCTGCTTTTAGCAATCCGCCTATGGAAATGGATCCTGAAAAGGGAATGGAAGCAAATACTAAAAAATGGAGAAATGCAGAGATTCCAGCTGCAAATGGACATGGGACAGCAAGGGCTATAGCAAAAATCTACGGTGTCTTAGCGAATGGAGGAAGCCGAGATGGGGTGCACGTACTAAAACCTGAAACTATCGAATTGGCTAGACAAACTCAATCAGATGGAACGGATTTAGTTTTGGGTAGAATGCATACTAAGTTTGGATTAGGATTTATGTTGGGAACAGAGCAAGTCAGTATGGGACCTGGTGAAGGTGCTTTTGGTCATGGTGGTGCAGGAGGCTCCTTAGGCTTTGCAGATCCTGATAACAAAATATCTTTAGGATTTGTAATGAATCAAATGCACCCAGGAATTACTGCTTGGAAAACTGCTATAGATGTTGCTGATTCAGTTTATTCGAACTTATAACAAAAAATAATGTTTGGAATGCCAATCAACAGATACGGTGATGCTTCTGTATTTGAAACCTGTAAGGAACTAAGTACACCAAGTGTTAGTGCAAATGATGTCCTTATTAAAATTAAATCGAGTTCTGTTAACCCCATTGACCTAATGAAAAGAGAAGGATATGGAAAAACTATTTTTGAAAAACAAAGGAAAAGATTATTTCCTTGGATTCTCGGAAGTGATGTATCTGGAATTGTTAAAAGTGTAGGATCAAAAGTAACTAAATTTAAAGAAGGTGATGAAGTATGGGGAAGCACTTCAGATCCTAAACGTGGAACATATTGCGAATATAACGTCTTTAATCAAAATGAAATTGATTTTAAACCTGAAAACTTATCATTTAATGAAGCCGCTTCTTTACCTTATGTAGCTTTGACCACTTGGTCAGCAATAATCAGATGGGCTGCTTTAAGGCCACAAGATTTAGAAAGTAAAAAGGTATTTGTTCAAGCTGGTTCAGGTGGAGTAGGAACTTATGCAATTCAACTACTTAAACATTGGGGGGCGCAAGTTGCTACTACATGCAGTCAACAAAATCATAGCTTGGTAAAAGAATTAGGTGCTGAAATAGCCATAGACTATAGACACAAAGAATTTAAAAATCTTTTAGAAGAGTATGATGTGGTTTTTGATTGTGTTGGGGATTTTGGAGGTTCGGAGTCTGTAAATGATTGTCTAAGTATCTTAAAAGATGAAACTACCTCGCACTACATCTCTTTAAACCATGCTTTTCTCAGAACCATTGATGAAAAAGGTTTGCTTCTGGGACTTCCGTCAGCAATAAAATTAAGACACCAAACAAAAAAAGAAGCAAAACCAATCAATCTTCATTGGTCTGTATATAGGCCTAGCAATTCAGGATTAAGAGAATTGGGTAGAATGGTTAAAGCAGACATAATTAAACCAGTAATTGATTCAGTTTATTCTTTAGGAAATATAAAAGAAGCGCATGAAAAAGTCAGCACTTCTCATGCTAAGGGTAAAGTTGTAATAGAAGTAAATACAGAATGACTAAGCTCAGTGTAAATGTAAATAAAATTGCTTGGTTAAGAAATGCCAGGGGAGGAGATTACCCAAGCATTAAAGAATTTTCCAAGATTTGTATAGATAGTGGCTGTCAAGGCATAACAGTGCATCCGCGTGATGATATGAGACACATTAATCCGGAAGACGTGAAGATTTTAAAAGAGCTAACCAAGGAATCAAAGGTTGAATTTAATATTGAAGGGAATCCTTTTAGCAAACAAAAAGGGAAATATCCTGGTTTTCTTCAGTTGATTAAATCCTATCAACCTGATCAATGCACCTTGGTTCCCGATGCATCCAGTCAGCTAACTTCGGATCATGGCTGGGATCTTTTAGGAGATAACAGCAGATTAGCCTCTTTAATTAAAACAATAAAGACATATGGATCAAGAGTGAGCTTATTTATGGATCCGAGTGAAGAAGGAATTTCTAAAGCTAAAGAAGTCGGTGCAGATAGAATAGAACTTTATACAGGGCCTTATGCAGAGGCAGTTAAACATCAGAAAGGTATAAAAGATTTAATTAAACAATACTCTAAAGCTGAAAAGCATGCTCATAACTTAGGATTAGGTGTAAATGCAGGTCACGATTTAAATTTATCTAACTTAAGTATCTTCTTAAGTGAGTGCAATATAGATGAAGTGTCTATAGGCCATGCTCTAGTTACAGACTCACTAAGATTTGGTATGGAGAACACCGTTAAAAAGTATCTTCACTTATGCAATTAATATAAAATTCAAAAATTATGGATATAGAACAAGAAATTAAAGATCAGATAAGTTCCAATCCTATACTTTTGTATATGAAAGGATCTCCTGACTCCCCCCAGTGTGGTTTTTCTTCTAGGGCAACACAATTATTGATTTCATGCGGGAAACCATTTTCTTTTGTAGATATTCTTTCAAATCCTGAAATAAGAGCAAATTTACCTAAAGTCTCTAATTGGCCTACATTCCCTCAGCTTTTTGTAGATGGAGACTTAGTGGGCGGCAGCGACATAATGGTGGAAATGGATGAAAATGGAGAACTAAAAAAGTTAATTGATACCATAAAATTAGAAACCTAAAAATCCATATTCTCAGTAAATTTGACGCTATTCTCCAAAGGGATAGAATAGGTCTCAGCACTTAAATTCTATAAGGAAAGAGATGAATAAAATTGATTTTGGTTTACCACCTTTTGAACTTGATAGTTCTAAAGTAAAGAAAGCTTTAGTTTTAGGGTCTGCAGTTGCGCTAACGGCAACACCAAGCCTTGAAGTAATAGCTCAAGACCAAGAGGCAGAAGAAGAAATTATAGTTACAGCCTCTAAAAGAGCGTCAAAAATAGAAGATTTACCAATGAGTGTTCAGGCTATTACAGGGTCTAGACTGGAAGACGCTGGCGTGAACGATTTCATGGATTACGCTGAATTAATTCCTTCACTTTCGTACATACAATATGGACCAGGTAGATCAGCTTTTTATCTAAGAGGTACTTCAGATGGAAATTTTGGAAATCTAGCAGGACCTAATACAACGGTCGCTCTGTACGTAGATGAATCTCCTATAAATTTTGTTGGGCTAAATCCGGATATGCATATCTATGACATGGAAAGAATTGAAGTTCTGAATGGACCTCAAGGAACTTTATACGGCGCAAGTGCTCAGGTGGAACCGTTAGACTAATTACAACCAAACCTCAGAGAGGAGAATTAGATTTTGGTATTGAAGTAGATACTTCTGGCGTTTCTAAAGGCTCTGCTAGCGATAGTATTGAAGCTTACATAAATGCACCTATATCAGATAACACAGCAATTCGAGCAATAGCTTATGAAGTAAATGAAGGTGGCTTTATAGATCTAGTGGGAGGTACTAAAACTTTTAGTGGTAGCAACTACACAGTACCACTTCATGAAGACGATAATTCAAACGAAAGTTCTGTTAAGGGATTTAGGGCTAGTTTAAGAACCTGGTTCAATGAAAATTTAACTGGTACTTTGACACACATATCTCAAGAATCATCAACAACTGGAAGCTGGGATCATCAACCTACAGCTTTAGGAGATTTGAAAAGCAGTAAGGTAATTGGTGAGTTTACTGATGATGAGTGGGACCAGACTAGTTTAACTTTGGAAGGCTCCCTTCAAAATGATATTTCTTTTACCTATGCAGGGACTTTCTTTGATAGAGATGTTAGATATTTATGGGACTACAACGATTACGTTGAATATTACAATTTAGATAGCCCATTCCAAAATGGATTTGGTTATTACAGTTATTACACTTGTGATTACTACACTTATTCTTATTACTATTATGGAACTTGGGATGGAGCTTGTAATGACCCATCAATGTGGGCTGATTATTCTCTTAGTATGGAAAGAGATACTCATGAATTTAGAATTACCTCTGGAACTCCAGAAGATAATTTGCAATGGATCATTGGAATTTTTTATGACAAATTAGAAAATCCATACAAATACACTTATAAATGGCCTGGAATGCAAAGCTACTATTCCGATGGAAGTTGGGGTGGTTCTGGTGTAGCTGGTCGAGAAGGTATTTGGTGGGACTTGGATAACTTAAGAGAAGATGAAATGAAAGCTATCTATGGTGAAGCAACAGTTTCAGTGTCGGAAAAGTTGAAATTAACTTTTGGCATGAGAAAGTTTGATTCAAAACTTCATATAGTGGCTAAAGATGGATATTTTGGCGGTTTTGGACCAGCCTATTATGGTCATGACAATGACAGAGTTGAGGAAGATAGTGGAACCTCTCCTAAATTTGCAGCAGCATATGCGCTAGATAATGGAGCTTTGTTGTATCTAAATTATTCCCAAGGCTATAGACCTGGAGGAACCAATAGGACAAATAAGAATAGTGATGCCGCTCCTCTTTTTTACGACTCTGATGAATTAAATAATGTGGAGTTAGGGTATAAATATGCCTCAAAAGATGGAACAAAGAGATACAACCTTGCGCTTTATTCAATGAATTGGAAAGACATGCAGTCAGCAAATTTTGATTTAGACTTAGCAAGCATTCAATTTAATTCCAATATAGGTGATGCTGTTATTGAAGGTTTAGAGGCTGACGTTACTTTATTAACTGAAAACGGATATACCTTTATAGCCGGAGCAACATTACTGCATCCTAGATTGGATGAAGATTATGTGTTGGATGGAGCTGTTTTGGCTCCCAGGGGAACAAGATTAGCTAACGTTCCAAAACTAAAAGCTTCTATGGCAGTGAATAAAGTTTTTGATCTTAAAGGTGGTTTGAGTGGTTACTGGGACTTCAGTTTAAGCAGGACCGGAAAAAGAAAATCTTCAATGACCAATCCTATTGATCAAAATGCTTATACCTCGGCTAACTTTTCTTCTACCGTTCAAGGAGATAATTGGGCAGCCGTTCTGTATATTGATAACTTATTTGATACTAGGGCAACTATATGGGAATACCAAGGATATAGGCCTGAAACTGTATTTACTAACAGGCCAAGAACCTTAGGATTAAGGTTAAAATATAAACTTTAGTTCTTAAGGTTTTCTGAAAGTTCTTTAATGTAGCTGGGCCTCGTCCTGCAACAGCCTCCAATAATAGAAGCGCCTTCTTTTATCCAGAGTTTAGCCTCTTCTAGATAGGCTTTTTCGTTAATTTCTATAGCAGAATCCCAGTGTCTTTCTGCAGCTAACTTTAAATTAGGGCTTGCTGTATCTAATGCTACATTTTCTGCATTTGCATATCCTCCAATAGGAATATCAGTAAGTTCCTTAAGGGCCTGTATTGAGGGAGCTACTAGATTGGCTGCACAGCAATTAACTAAATATGCATCTGGCTCTAGACCATTTAATTCTGAAAAAGCTTGGTTCACAGTTTCTCCACTTGGAAGGGTATTCCTAACATCTCCATGAAGAGTCCAGCTTACCCAAACAGGCATATTTATTTCCAATGCAGCTTTTAAAGCACATTTTGCTTCTAGAGCACTTGCCATAGTTTCACAAATAATAATATCAACCTTATCTTTAAGGATATTAGCTAGCTCTGAATACTGCTTATTCATCTCATCTTCTTCAAGAATTAGATCTGCTCGATAACTTGTTTCTAATGGTGGTAAAGAACCCAGTATTTTTATCTCTTNTCGATGTGTTTTTGATAAAGCAGCTTGTGCTATTTCTATAGATTTATTTGTTAGACTTTCTAGTTCATTTTCTAAATTATCTCTGGAGAGAATGGGTCGTGTAACAGCGTAATTATTTATAGTTATGTAATCACTTCCAGCTTCAATGTAATCAGTATGTATTTCTTCTACAGTAACAGGAGCTTCTCTAAGTGCTAAAGCAGACCAAATAGACTCTACATGNGAAGGTACTTTTACACCTCTTCTTCGGAGTTCAGTGCCCATAGCACCATCTCCTATAATTAAATTTTTCATAATATTTCNATAAGATANTCTAAGACTTTATTAGGACTTTCTACCATCAGAGTATGACCAGAATCTTTTATTTCTTTAACCAAAGGGTTCTTAAATAATTTTATCAAATCTTTTGCTTTTAAAGGAGGTGTAAGAAAGTCATTCTTACCTAAAATTAAAAGAGTTGTCGCAGACACTTTTGCTGCACTTTCTAATCCTGAATTATATTCAGTACAAGCTTTTAAATCTTGATAGATAACCCCTTTATTTGATTGTTCTAATAGTTTTTTTGTAGAACCTGTCATCCACATTCCAGGATTAGTATTTCTACCAAGTCTAGCTTGATTGCTATATCCCATGTAAGTAAGAATATCTATAGCTTCAGGTTTATTATTTTTTGCATAATCAAGAAGAATATTAGATACAGCCATTGGAAAAGCAGTCCCCACCATAACAAGATTAACCGCTCTTTTTTCTGCTAAAGCTGCAGCTTCAAGTGCAATTAAGGAACCCATGCTATGGCCTACTACAGAAAACTCATTAACTTTTAAATGATCTAAATAGCCAAGTAACCATTTAGCCATGTCAGGTATTGTTTCTAGTAACTCGCCTTTAGATCTTCCATGGCCAGGAAGATCAATGCCTAAGACATTTCTGTCTTTTCTAAGAAAGTATCTAATTGGTAAAGTCCACACTGTATGGTCCATGCCAGTGCCATGAATAAAAACTATAGGGTGTTTAGTGTCTTTTAGGCCTTCAGGCCCAGAAAAACTGTAAATATTTTTCATTACAAGATCTTTTTGGCAGCCCTAAATCCTAAATCTAGATCATTGATTAGATCTTCAGGGTCTTCCAGTCCAACAGAGAGCCTTATNGTTCCTTCTGATATTCCAGCTTTTTCTAATGAAGCTGCATCCATTCTATGATGAGTTGTANTGGCTGGGTGGATAACTAAAGATTTAGCATCACCGACATTAGCTAAATGCGAAAATATACTTAAATTTTCAATAAAAGCCTTACCTGCTTCTCTTCCTCCTTTAAGTTCAAAGGTAAAAACAGCTCCACACCCTTTAGGCAGTAACTTTGAAGCTAGTTTATGGTCAGGATGAGTTGTTAGAGTAGGGTATATAACCTTATCTACTAAATCATGATTATTTAGATATTCAACTATTTGTAAGGTAGTAGCAACGTGTCGATCCATTCTAAGGCCTAAGGTTTCAATTCCTTGTAATACAAGAAAAGCTGTATGAGG
>JGI24816J26688_1000400_pt1 | contig 11008 bp, 8 predicted proteins | sample METZYME_3_250m_FD_26688 | JGI IMG/M metagenome (IMG submission 26688)
CAACGTATTTTGCCTCATGTTGAATCAGCCTACTGGTTGCAATACCGATTTTTCGATTTGGACCTTTCTGCTGATTCATCGATACCATGGTCCAAGGAATGAAGAANTCCGAGTACCAGTTTTCTTCTGATTCTGATGTTTTAGCAAACCATTCCCCATCCCAATCCCCATCAANTTCACTTTCATTGGTGATGGTNAANTCTATTAACGATTCGCTTAAGGATACGCCCAACATATAGGCACTGTTGCCTTTGTTATCAAAATCGACGACGACGATATTCCGGTCGTAGTCTTGTCTGAGCATGTCGCGATTGTGTCTTCTCCGATCCCTGGTCTCCATGGGTTGCTGATTAACAAAGCCAACGTAAATACCTTCCAGGTCTGAATAGACCAAAACCTTTGTTTTGTATGTGGGAGCTTCTAGACTAAAAGGTCTGGTTACAACAAAATCTTCGAATGCTTGTGCTTGTGTCCATTCTGCTTCAGTCAGTTCACCGTCAATGATAATTGTCGAATGAGCAGTTTCGATAAATTGCACAATAAACACGAAAACAATGACTAGAAATCTAGAAAAATCATAAACAAAATTGAAATTAATTTGTCTCAAGAAACTTGTCATTTAGGTTCTTTTTACTAGTTTAAGCTTAATTGTTCAAATTTTAATTAAAGAGTACGTTGATTAGAATCAATTCGAAGAAAGAGATGCAACAGATTCCTTTATTGAGTCGATATTAATCGCAGAATAATAACTGATGTGATAATTAAAAGCTTTATAATTTTTCTTGATAATTGATTCTAGATTGGGTCGTTTATTTGCTGGCTCAGGCTCCCTGCCTATACCACCTCCGAACTCAACAATTGCATCAATCTCAAACGAAATGGAAGCTTCTAAGCAACCCAACCAATCAACTGGTTTTGTCAATTGCTCAAATAATGAGTTCCTCATGGCCTTAGCATTATTCTCATGCAGCTTCGCAGTAAAGTTTGATAAAACAGGTACATTTCCTGAATAAAATGATGTTTGTTCAAGTGTGGTATTAAACTCCATGGCAGCAGTTCGCATTAAATCCGTATGAAAAGCGCCTTCAGTGTTGAGTTTTACTGCTCTTTTTTTTGGATAGAGTTCTTTAAACGCACTTTCCAATTGATCTATATCAGAATCTTTCCCACCAACCACGGTTTGATTGGGAAGATTAATGGTTGCCACCTGACAATGATGATGCTCCGCAAGAGTCTCTGTTGCTTCTCGAGACAAAGGCATGGCAAGCATAGAACCTTCGCCGTATTTGCCCATTAGTTCACCTCTGCGGCTGACTAATTTTAAACCGTCCTCGAAAGACAATACATCGGCAACAACCAAAGCAGTATACTCGCCTAAGCTGTGTCCTGCGGTTAACACGGGAACAAGAGGAGAATCCGATAATTCTTGAAATACCCTTAGACAAGCAATTTGATGCGTTAATAAAATTGGCTGGGTAAATCGAGTCAGATTAATTTGATCCTCTGGATCATGAAAAGCAATTTTTGAGAGATCATAGCCTAAAATGTTACTGGCCTGATCAAATACTTTTCTTGCGACTGCAAAATGTTGACAAAGATCATAACCGATGCCTTGGTATTGTGATCCCTGCCCAGGAAAAACATACATTAACTTATTCATCTCTGACATGATTTCTCAATATTATAATAGGCTAAATTTTATCATCATTTCAAAACAAGAATGCATTGTATTCAAACTGTTTCTATAATCTACATATGAAGAACTTCCGAATGTATCAACAACCAATTAAAATGTGGCCTATCCGGTGTTAGAATAGATCGATGAGCCACGTTAAAGAAGTATTTTATAAACCACCATTTGTCGGTATATTGGCCTTTCTGATTGTTTTCTTGACTCAAGGACTGGGTCATACCTTAATGGTGCTCGTAGAAAGTACCCTTGGGTTGGAATTTCAGTACCAGGGAGCATTCTATCTTGGATTGTTTGGAGCAGTCCTCCTTTTTATAGGCATGAGAAAAGAAAATGAAGTGCCTGCAACTTGGTTAGGTTATTTTGCCGGCTTGTTTCTTTGGACAGGCTGGGTTGAATTTTCATTTGTGTTCTATGCAGAATACCTAGAAGTTGAGCAAATCCTGCCTGATGGAACAATAAACAGATTTCCAGAATATCTGCTTATGCAATCATCAATAGGTGTTTTATTAACAACCTTGCTTTATTTTTTATTTAATCGTGAAACAAAATGCAATTTCTTCAAATGGATTCAGAGAAATCTTAAACTATCAACGGGAAAACCAACATCCGGCTACCCAAGAAACTTTGCAGCCATAACTGCACTCGAAACGATATACGTGATTTGGTTCTTCTACATAATTCTTTTGCTACTCTTTGAAGATGCATTTATTGGTCCTTATCATCCCGTTACCTACGCCTTCTTTGTTATAAATACCACTTGGGCTATTTATCTATTGTGGAGATTATTTAAATTTTGGAAAGTTACCACTGCCATTAGGTATGCTATTCCAACTGCAATCATTGCGTACAGTTCCTATGAAGTGATTGGAAAATGGGGATTATTGGTGGAATTCTGGGTATACCCTCAGGAATACTTAACTGAAATTATTGTTGTTTTTGGAACGGTGATTATGATCACTCTGATCGCCATTTTCACTCCTTCAGGATTTAAACAAAAACTGCTCAATCAAAACAAAGAAAACAATTAATTTAGTGAAAGCCGATTATTTTGTTAATCTTTGCTAATTGATCTATATCAATGTTGAATCGAGATTTCTCAGATAGATTGGATCACTGAAATTAAATAGGGGCTCCATTATGTTTATCAATTTCTGGTATCCAGCTGAAACCAGTGACAATCTCACTGATCAGCCCATCAGAAAAAAAATGCTTGGACAAAACTTTGTCCTGTTTAGAGATGAATCTGGTGAACCGAGATGTTTAGCTGATGTATGCATCCACCGAGGAGGCTCCTTAGCCGGTGGCAAAATAAAAGGCAACTGCATAGAATGCCCCTATCATGGCTGGCAATTTGATGGCCAAGGGATATGCCATCGAATCCCCTCATTAGGACAAAACGCAAAAATACCAAAAAGAGCCAAAATTGATTCCTACCCGACCAAAGAAATTTATGGTCTTATCTTCTGTTTTCTCGGCGACCTTCCGGAAGAAGAAAGGTGCCCAATACTGGAAGTCAAGGAATACGATTGGAAAGGTTGGAGAACAACGACACAGTCTTTTCAATTTGATATCGATTATAAACGCTCAATTGAGAATGGAATTGATGGTGCTCATAATGAGTTTGTCCATCCAACCCATGGTTTTTCAGGTGAAAACGAGAACTACAAAGCCCCCAAGATTGATATCACATCGACCGAATGGGGAACTGGATTCTTCAATAAAATGTTTGCTCCTCCTTTGAAAGAGAAAAAAATGCAGGAAGCTTCGGGTCGCAAAGAAAATGCAATCNTTGAAGCCGGAACAGGTCATCATGGAATATCTATGCTTTGGACCTATATTCATCCGACGCCAGAAATGCTAATNCATCAGTATGCATTTGAGACACCTGTCGACGAAACTCGTACCAATATTTATTTGATTAACACCAGAAATTTCCTGACCGACCTGAAAGACGACGAGCGTGTGATGGAACGCAACCAGGTAGTTGCCTTTCAAGACAGAGATGTTCTGTTGGGAGTTNAGCCCTTGTTGACGCCCAATGAAAGTAATAATGAATTTTTTGTTCTCATTGACNAACCNATTAAACTCTATAGAGAGTTGCTGAAAAAATGGGAAAAGAAAGGATGGAGAATCGATACTGAGACCGTTAAAAAAAATAAACTATCACACGCTTACGCCATTCCAAGTCCAGCTAGGAAAAAAACCAAAGGTTGGGTCACAGATTCCGTTCCACTTTTGAAATCATAATCACGACTCACTATACTTGTAATAAATAATTATTCATCGGACTTAAATTCTTCACCTGATGCGAATATAATTAATCTGGACCATACGAATAGAGAGGAAAATGTATATTAATTTTTGGTATCCCGTTTGCTTAACCAAAGAACTGGAAGATAAACCGATCAAGAGAAAAATACTTGGCGTTGACTTTGTTGCTTTCAGGGACCAAAAAGGCACAGCCCACTGTCTTAGTAATGTCTGCGTTCATCGCGGTGGATCACTGGCTGATGGCAAATGCATTCCCGAAAATAATTCTGTCTCATGTCCATATCATGGCTGGCAATATGGAGGAGACGGGAAATGTCTCACCGTTCCATCACTTGGACCCGGAGCTAAAGTCCCAGCAAGAGCGAAAGTTGACAGTTATCCAGTGATTGAAAAATACGATATTGTCTTTGCTTTTCTTGGTGATCTTGCCGAGAAAGAAAGGCCTGAACTCTATGAGATTGAAGAAGTCGGTGCAGAGGGATGGCGAGCTAATGAAACCATCACTATTGATATCAATTACAACTACGAACGTTCCGTTGAAAATGGATTGGATCCAGCCCACAATGAATTTGTCCATCCAACCCATGGATTCTCAGGCATAAAAAATGATTACAAAGTCAACCCTACTAAAATATCTGAAACTCAATGGGGGGCNGACTTTTCTCAAATCTTTGATGCGCCTCCTCTGGATAAAGAAACATATGGGGAAACAGCAAGAGATCAATCAGGTGAACTTGAAGTTCTGGGCGGATACCATGGTCCCAACGTCTTAATCACCCAGATTCACACTAAAAAAGAAACCGGTTGGTTCCATCAGTATTTTTTCGAACGACCGATTGATGAATTTCAAACCCAGATATTTTTTGTCAACATGCGTAACTGGCTTATGGAGGAATCTATGGATGCAATGATTACTGAGAGAAATCTTGCGATTGCCAACGAGGATATTACGCTCTTAACCAATCTCAGGCCTTTTGTTACACCTCCAACAATGACCAAAGAAATTTTGGTACCGGCCGATGCAGTTATTGGCCAGTATCGAAAAACATTGGAGGGATTTAAAAACCAAGGTTTCAAGATTGACTCTAAAAGATTTAAAGCAGAAGGGCATCAAACTGCATTTGCAATCCCTTGCCCTGCTAGAAGAACTGAGAAGAACTGGGTTTTAGATCCCATTCCACTGATTCAATAAAATTAAATCCTCTTTCAAGTCTGCTGATCAGGCAAAATCCCTGCCAAAGCACGAGCCAACTCTTTTTTAAAATCCAACTGCATTTGTTTTGCAATCTGAATTCTTTGTGCTTGTGGTGAGCCTGCACCGTGTAGGGATTCTGTTAAGTATCCTACGGCATTTCTTCCTAAAGTCATATTCTCAATCAAACGCAGTATTCGAATACGATCTTCTGGATCTAAATCAGGTTTTGTTTTTAGATATTTCTTTATGATTCTACCCAGTTCAGGATGCTTTAAATCCTTTTCAGATGGCATCGTAGCAACTAAACCACCTGCAAGATCCTGAGCCAATCTACCTATTTCATAAGTAAACCGAGTAACATGGTGTTTGCAAACGTTAGCCAGCATATCGTCATTAATGTAGACACCTGATTGCATCTTTTTTGCTTGATAGCTAGAAGCAATACCCATGCCATAAATTGTCTCATTCAGATGTGTCATTTCCGTCAACTTATCTTTCACATGNGATGCCTTGTCAACACCATTGTATTCAGCAATGGCTGCTGCNGCACCAATCAAAACGTCCCCTACCCCTGATTTACAGACGTAACTTCTTCGATGATAACAAGTGAATCGTTCCACCAACGGTGCGGCAAATTCAAATTCACCATCCATAAAAATGAATTCATTGGGAATGAAAACATCTTCAAAAATAACCAATGCTTCTTGTCCTGAAAATTTTTGATTACCTGTATCGATCGTTGATTCTTCTAAATGCCTTGTGTCACTTGATTGCCTACCATAAACATAAGTAATCCCTTTGGCATCAACCGGTATGGCTCCAACAATGGCGTATTCTTTATCCTCTTCTGTCAATCTTAATGTTGGCATAACAACTATCCAATGTGAGTTGATACAACCAGTTTGATGGGCTTTAGCACCACGAATAAAAACTCCCTCATCGTTGCGATCTACAACTCGGACGTAAAGATCTGGATCAGATTGCTGATGCGGTAATAAATTGCGATTTCCTTTGACATCGGTCATTGCTCCACTGATAACAAACCCACCATTTTGTACCATGGTAAGAAAGGATAAAAATCTTTGGTGGTAATCTGATTGATATTTTTGATCCATGTCATAGGTCACTGAATGCAGACTATTGATAGCATCCATTCCAACACACCTTTGAAAACAAGTACCCGTTAATTGGCCTAATTTTCTTTGCATTTTATTCTGCTTAACAAGATCGTCTGCATTCTCAGCGATATGTAGAAATCGATTAATCTTTTCGCCGGTATAAGGCGAAACAGCAGTGGCTAACTCTGGGTTTGTTTGTGTAAGATCATAGGTTTCTGCTAATGCATTAATAGAAGGCCTGATGATGGGATGTTCTACCGGATCATCGATCTGCTCGCCAAAGAGATACACAGAAAGCTTACGATTTCGCAAACTTTCAATATACTCTTGACCAGTTGTGATCGGTTTTCCCACACTCCACATTATAACAATGAATGTGAAGAATTGGGCTCAGCTACAAATCCTAATATATATGCTATAGTCTCAAATAAATTAATTCGTCTTAGAAATAAGTTTATGCCCTCAGAAAACAAAGAAAAACGTGCTATGGTCCGTGGAGACGGAACCTACCCCACTGTGCCTTTAAAAAAAGACACGATCTCGATAGCCATTGCCCAAACCAGAGTCAAGGGCGTGGATGGAAAAACCCCTCATAAAGGCATAAGAAAAAACTTGGATTACTTGTTGGAATGCATTGATATTGCTCAAGGCTTTGGTGGTAGAAGTGATCTAATATGCTTCCATGAATTCCCCATCACCGGATTCAGTAATTGGTCTAAGGAAGAGCACTACAAAGTGGCCATCGAGATCCCAGGAGCTGAAACTGAAGAAATAGGGAAAAAATGCAAAGAACATGGCTGCTATATTGTTTTTGGAACATACGCCAAGGATCCTGACTGGCCTGAACACATTCTACACTTAATGGTGATGATCGATCCCGAAGGCGATGTTGTTGCAAAACATTGGAAACAAAGAAATGTCCGTGGCATGTTTCCAGGATCAGAACAGTACACCAGTGCCATATACGATGTTTATGATCGCTTTATAGAAATGTACGGACAAGACCAAGTGATTCCTGTTGTCCAAACTGACATCGGAAATATTGCCATGTCGGCTGTTCAATTTGAACCTGAGTTATTCCGATGTATGGCATTTAAGGGAGCTGAAATTATTTGTCGTGTTGCAACCGGTGGATTCGAATATGAGGATATGCGACTCACCTCCTACCACAACAGTCTGTATACATTGATTGCGAACAACTCAATCAATACCGGGGAACGCAACCCTGGTTTTTTTGATGATTCAAATTATGGAGGACCTGGTCGTTCTGCAATATTTGGCCCTAGAGGCATAGAAATAGCTAAGGCCGGGGCTTTTGAGACAAAAATAGCAGCTTCCATCCCAATAAAAGCCTTCAGAGAAAAACATAGAATCCCTGATTTGCATTTGACATTATACCAACCCGTATTTGATCAATATCAGGAGCGATACGATTCTGGACTGTATCTAAAAACCCTACCTAAAAATAAACAGGATGCATACAAAAGATTTTTGGAAAATGCTCGTTGGGTGCATTACTGGTAAATTATTTGTAGGCGATTCACTACNAGAGAACGGAGAAAGATTTGAACAATAAATTCGGTCCAATACAATTGTTACCAGGAATCTCTCGATTCAATGTCATTACATATTTCTACGCCTGTTTCATCTGTATTGGAGTGCTGGCTGGAATGAATTTCATTCAAGGATACATACTCACTGAGAATCTTGCTATCCCAAGAGCCAATCAAGGAACCATCAGTGGGGATTTGGCTTTTGTTCAAGAAATCATAGCCATATTATTCGTAGCATTTTTTGGCATCCTAACGGATCGGATTGGCAGGCGATCAGTCATGGTTTTTGGAACAGTGGTTTCGGCCGCTGGTTTTGCTTTATANCCCTATGCCACGTCCATAGATGAGCTGTTCGCGTATAGAGCCTTATTTGCTTTAGGTGCAGCTGCAATTTCCTCATCGATTGCTGTCATCGTCAATGATTACCCCAAGGAACAATCAAGGGGTAAGTTTATTAGCATTCACTCGGTGTTGAATGCCNTAGGTGTTGCTGTCTTCGCTTTTATACTGGGTCAACTTCCCACATTTTTTTCCAACAAAGGCTTTGATCCAATCACATCTGGGCAGTACACAATGATTATTGTTGCAATCGTATTCCTGATTTCTGGACTGATTTTTCAACTGGGATTAAAAGGTGGAACTCCGGAAAAATTGAGTCAGAAACCTTCTATAAAAGAGCTAGTTACAGTCGGGATACAATCGTTTAAGAACCCGAGAATCGCACTCTCGTTTGGGACAACGTTTCTGGCAAGAGCGGATGTTTCAGTTAATGGCATTTTCATCTCACTATGGGCGATACAGAGTGGAGCAATGATGGGCTTATCTGCAGGCGATTCTATCCAACTAGTTGTCCGGGTTATTGTTGTAACAAATTTAGTGAGTATAGTTTGGGCTTTCATCTTTGGGGCAATACTTGACCGTATCAATCGAGTAAGCGGCATGATTGTGGCGATGACCTTGGGAACCATTGCCTATGGTTCTATGGCATTCATCGATTCCCCATTGAATTTTTCCAACCTACCCTTCTTTATTCTAGTATCCTGCAGTGCCATTGGGACCGTCATAGCCACAAGTAGCTTGATCGGACAAGAAGCCCCTGTTAAACAACGGGGTTCGATTATAGGAATCAGCACGCTTTTCGGGGCAATAGGCATCCTAACGGCTACCGCCTTAGGGGGACGACTATTTGATCTGATTGGACCTTCAGGTCCATTTCTCTTCATATGTGGAATGCATAGTGTATTACTTTTGGTTACAATCATTGTCAGAATAAAAGCCCCTGGCATGCTGTTTCAATCAAAAATACCACCCGACGGAAAACAAATAAATGATTAGAAAAAAATATATTGATACTTCCGAGGGGCAGTGTCATGTCCGCTTTGTTGAGGGTGAAGGTTTACCAATTGTTTTCCTGCATCAAGTTCCCAGTTCTTCGAGGATGTTTGAAGCAATAATGAATCGACTTGGGAATGAACACTCCATGTATGCCATTGATACCCCTGGCTTTGGAGCAAGTTTTGACCCCGTCAACACCCCAACTATGAAAGAATATTGCGATTGGCTGCTACAAATCTTTGAATCTCTCTCATTGGAAAGATTTCACCTTTTTGGTCACCATACAGGATCCTCTCTAGCGATCGAAATCGCCCATGAACACCCAAGTTTAGTCTCCTCGCTGACTATGATCGGTCCCTTTGCTGCAACGGCAGAGGAAAAAGAGGCTATGCGAGAATCTATGGGTTCTGATTGGAGTCCAGTTGATGACGGCAGCCACTTGATGATGGTGTGGAATTTAGTAGGCGATATCCTGGGAGCAAGAGGCCATCTTGAACTGCACCACAGAGAAACACTGGACACCCTGAGAGCTTATCATTCCTCACACCAAGCACACGAATCGGTTTGGGATCAGGACTTCATAAGCCTTTTTAAAAAAATTGAATGTCCCATGCTGATAATGTGTGCTCCAGATGATGTTTTATATCCGTTTTTTAACGTAGCAAAAGAACTCAGGCCAGATGCAACCTATGCAGAGATCAGTGGCAAGAATTACGAACCTGACTTAGACTCAGGATCAATTGTCAACAATTTCAAAACCTTTATTCAAACACTTTAAACATGGGTCACTTGCAAAAAATAACAGTAGCAGAAAAGACATCCACGTTATTAAGTTGGCTAATTCTTGTGCTCTTCCTTGTGGTTTTCATCAACATGTCTGTGGCCCCTAGAATACCGATCGAATCACCTGAAAGGGTTTCTTTAAGAAGTTTCCATATAGCCATTGCTTCAATCTTATTCGCATTTAGCTTTCTCAGGGTTTACATTTGGTGGCACTTCCCTCCTCAAAACAAACAGCAAATTACCACAAGAAGCCTACAATCAATTGCATGTTCTCCAGTTTACTCTTTATTGTTCCTTCATTGCTCAGGGACTTACCGGTGTGGTTACCGCTTGGTCTGACGGATTGATACAATTTCAACCAAACTCAGAATCTGTTAATCATGCTCTGTGGATCTTTTCTGGCTATTTTCACAGTGTATTTGCATTCTTATATATCGCAATCATTTTGTTCATTGTGCTAATAGGTATTTATCATATGATCCGTTACCGGGTTTGGCGATTTAGTATTTTCACTTGATTATTAAGATGGGAAAGAGATGAAAATTGGCAAGAAAAAAGACTGGATTTTAGTTCTCATTTTACTAGCGGTATCATGTTATTTACCCTACCTAATATTTGGTGCTTATCCATTTGCCAATAAGACCAACCTAACTTCGGATGGGATCAAGCAATTAACTGCCAATCTGGATCTGCAAGATTATTACCTCCATGAACTACCAATGATCAATGACGAACAAAAACAAATGGAAGCAGACGCCTTTGCCAATTGGGATGGAGGCAAGTGCAGATTCTGTCATTCAATAAAAGTTAATGATAGAGATCGCATGGGACCAAGTTTGTATCGTATTTTTGGTAAACCTGCAGCCGTGGCTGATAATTTCACATATTCAGATGCACTCATTAACATGAGAAATGATGGGTTAATCTGGACACCAGAAGTATTGGATGCTTTCATATCCAATCCAGGAGATTTTATCCCTGGGAATAGAATGAGAATGGAAGGAATTGAAGATCCAGATACAAGAAAATTAATTATTAATTACATCATGCGTGAATCGCG
>JGI24816J26688_1000405_pt1 | contig 10957 bp, 9 predicted proteins | sample METZYME_3_250m_FD_26688 | JGI IMG/M metagenome (IMG submission 26688)
TTTACAAGTTCAATAGAATTTTTATCTGAAAAATAATCATGTATAAAACCAGCCGCTACAGGCCCTATATCGTTTATTTCAATTAGATCTTCCTTAGNAACCTCCATTAATCTTTTTATATCGTTGAAATTAATAGCCAAATTGAGNGCAGTAGCCTGACCTACTTCCCTNATACCTAAAGCATAAATAAATCTTTGAAGACTGGTATCTTTACTAGCCTTAATAGATTCAATTAGATTAGAGGAAGATTTAGAGCCAAAGCCCTCAAGTGAAATAGTATCTTCTTCTTTAATCTTATAAAGATCAGATACGGTCTTAATTATCTTTTTTTCTATAAAAAGCCTAATAATCTTGTCTCCTAATCCATCTATATTCATAGCATTCCTAGAGACAAAGTGTTTAATAACTTCCACTAATTGGGCTGGACATTCTTGCCCTTTTAAACACCTTAAGGCTGCTGCACCTTCATCCCTGAAAAGTTCACCATTACAGGAAGGGCAAGTCTTAGGTAGTTTTATTTTTGGTTTCCTTTTTACTGAATCTTTAAGATCTACTTTGGTAATCTGAGGAATAACATCTCCAGCTCGTTTAATTATTACAACATCACCCTCTCTTACATCTAGGCGATCAATTTCATCAAAGTTATGTAAACTAGCATTAGAAATAGTTACACCACCTACTTTTACAGGCTCTAAATCCGCTACTGGAGTAATACTTCCTAGCCTTCCAACTTGGAAGGATATTGAGTTAATAACTGTTTTACCTGTTTCAGCAGGAAACTTTCTAGCAACAGCCCAACGCGGAGCTCTACTAACCTTGCCCATCCTTTGCTGAAGGTTAAAGTTATTAACCTTGTAAACAACTCCATCTATCTCATAAGGCAAAGCCTTTCTCTTGCTTTCAATTTTTGAGAAATATTCAATACAGCTCTCAATTCCATTTACAGTTTCTGTTTCAGGATTTATAGGTAATCCCCATTTCTTAAAAAGCTGTAGCATTTCAAATTGATTATTTGGAATTTCTTCAACGGGAGAATCAGAACCTCCATACCCATGTATAAAGAATTTTAAAGGTCTAGAAGCAGTTATCTTTGGATCCAATTGTCTTAAACTACCTGCTGCTGCATTCCTTGGGTTTGCAAAGGGTTTTTTCGCTTCTTCTTCTAACTTCTTATTTATTTTTTTAAATTCAGAGGATTCTATAAAAACCTCTCCCCTAACTTCCAAAGAGGTTGGTACGGTTGTAACTTCTTTGTTTCTCAATAATTCTAAAGGGACTGAGGGTAAGGTCTTAATATTATGCGTGATATCTTCCCCTACAGTTCCATCACCTCTTGTAGCTGCTTTATCTAAATAACCGTTTTTATAAAATAAATTTACTGCCACTCCATCCAGCTTAGGTTCGCAACAATATTCAACGTCTTCTTCTATAGCTAATCTTTCCTTTACTCTTTTATCAAAATCATCTAAATCTTTGATACTGAAAGCATTATCTAAAGATAACATTTGAGAACCGTGCGATATTTTTTTAAACCCTGATAAAGGCTTTGAACCCACTCTTTGAGTTGGAGAACTTTTTGAAAGTAATTCCGGAAATCTTTCTTCTAAGGACAATAGTTCTTGAAATAGAACATCGTATTCTGAGTCCTCTATTTCGGGCTCATCAAGAACATGGTACTTGTAAGAATGTGTTCTTATTAATGTAGAAAGTTTCTCAACTTGAAGCTGGTCTGCTTTTTTAGGCTTCATGTTTCCTTGAACTAGCTAACGTTAGCAAGACGTTGACGCTGAAATTCTTGAGACTCATCTCTCATATGTTCCAGCATTTGCTTAGTCAAAAGGTTTCTATTCTCGTCTAATAAACTACAAGAAAAGTCTTCAGAAAGAGATTTGGCGACTGAGAACATTAGGTCAAATGACTCCACAACCTTTGGTGTTTTACTGGGATCTAATACTAATGCTATATCCGATGAAGTTTTTTCTTCCAGAAAATTACCGGGTTTTTTAGCATTTATAATACTAAACAATATTTCTTCTGTGTTGTCTCTGAAAGTAAAGAAACCTTTATCTTCAAATAAAAAGCTATAAGAAGACAGGCTTTTAGAAAGAGCGGTATAGGAAAAAGTTTCATTATCTTTTGAACAAAGGTTAAAAATGATCAGACTGTGGCCTTTGAGAATTGGAATATCTTCAACCGACTCTTCTAACTCATCTAAGAATTCGGCTTTATCAATTGTTGGATCAGGAATATCTTCTAATTCCCCAGGTTTTGGTGCTGAGGGCTGTACCAAGTCTACTTTAAGTTTATTTTTTCTTGTTTTAATAGATCTTCTTATTCCGTCAACAAATACCAAGGCTAACAAAAGTCCAATAATTATAGTAAGAATTTCAGCTAGGTTTAACATTGAATTTATGCAGTTGCTGCTAGCTTAACAGCCTCTTCGACATCAACAGCTACCATTCTTGATACACCTGGTTCCTGCATGGTAACTCCCATAAGGTGCTTACTTCTCTCCATAGAAATTTTATTATGGGTTATATAAACAAATTGCACTTTATCTGACATTTCCTCAACTAAGCTAATAAATCTCATGGTGTTTAAATCATCTAGAGGAGCATCAACTTCATCTAACATACAAAAGGGAGCAGGATTCAGTTCAAAGAAAGCAAACACTAGAGCTATTGCTGTTAGAGCTTTTTCCCCTCCTGATAATTGAGCAACGCTTGTGTTTCTCTTTCCAGGAGGTTTAGCTGCAATACCCACACCGGCTGTAAGCCAGTCATCATCCAACAATATTAATTCTGCATGACCGCCACCAAAAAGTTTTGGGAAAGACTTACCCAAACTTTTATTCAAATTATCAAAAGTATCTTTGAATGTTGTTCTTGTTTCTTTATCTATTTTGTTAATAGCATTTTGAAGAGTTTCTAAAGCTCTCATCAGCTCTTCGTGTTGTTTATCTAAATGTGATTTCCTTTCTTCTTCTTGTGCATATTCTTCCATAGCTGCAAGATTTATTGCCCCTAGTCTTGATATTTTTCTTTCTATTTTCTCTAGATCCATCTGATAATCATTCACTGTTTTATTTTCGTCTAATTCAGATAAAAGTTTTTTAAGGTCTAAATTATTCTCTTTAATCTGTTTCTCTATATTATCTGCTTCCATCCTGGATGCCTGATGTTCCAATCTCAGTGATTCAAGACTTTCTCTTGAGCTTATTGCCTTCTGTTCTTTATCTAACCTTTGTTTTTCAATTTTCCTGATACCATCTGAAGCATCTTCTATTGATTTTCTTATAGAGCCCATTTTTTCCTCTACAAGTAATCTTGATTGAAGAAGATCTTTTAAAGAATTTTCCATATTTTTTAGAGGTTCTTTATTCAAAGAAGATTGCTTTTGCAAAGATTCAATTTCAGTTTCAAGATTATTAATTTCTGTTTTCAGATGGTTAACCTGCGAAATATTTGTAGCAAGCTTAGCCTGGGAATCTGCATATTCCTGAGTTTTATCTAAAAGCTCTAATCTATCTTCCTTACTAGAGCCTTTAAATAGTTCTTTTGTCTTTATTACCAACTTTGGAGTCTCGCTTGTAAGAGAACTTAGTAACTTCTCTACTTCTTTCAAACCTGCTTCTTCAAGTAACTTTTCTTCAGCTACTGTTCCACTAGATAAAAGGGATAAAAGTTTTTCTTCTGCTTGTTTTAAGTTGACCAAAAGACTTTTGAGTTGTTTTGAAAACATTTCCCAGTCTTTTTCCAATCCTTCCATTTCTGAATCTTGATTAGTTTCAGATAATTGGGTTTCTCTTAATTTATCTAATTCAGGAGTTATCTCAGAAATTGATCCCTCTAATTCTTCTATCAGTTTTGAAGTTTTTACTGTTTCATTCTTCTTAGAAGATAAATTGTCATTACTCTCCTCTAACTTTGTAGATATTTCTAAATTTTTATTTTTATTTTCTTTTATCTCTTGCTCACATCTAGAAATATCAGCACCAAGGCTATAAAACTCTTGCTGCACCTTATCCATCTCTGACTGCATTTCCATTTGTTTCGTTCTCAACTCATTAATTTCAGAATCTGAAGTTGTTTTTAAAGAATTAATTTCTTCTAATTTAATTTTTTGTAGCCTTACTGCTTCTTCCTTCGATGCTACTTCATTTGATTTATCCTGCCATTGGTTAGACCAAACAAGTCCTTTAGTGTGATTTTCTTCTTTTCTTAGATCTGCATAACGCTCTGCTGCTCTAGCTTGTTGCTTGAGTTTGAAAAGAAGCCTACCTATTTCTTCTCTGAGATCTTCTAACCTACTAAGATTGTCTTTTGTCCTTTTAATTCTTGATTCAGTCTCTTTTCTTCTTTCAAGATACCTTGAAATTCCTGCTACTTCTTCAATATAAGATCTCATCTCTTCGGGCTTTGAACTCACCAGTCTAGAAATCATATCCTGCTCAATGATTGCATAACTTCGCGGACCCAACCCTGTACCCAGTATGAGATCTGTTATATCCCTTTTTCTACAACTTGTTCCATTAAGGTAATAATTTGATTGGCCATCGATATCTAAGGTTCTCCTAACTGAGATTTCATTGTAGCTTGCAAATTCTCCACCTATTCTGCCGTCGTTGTTATCAAAAAACAGTTCTACAGATGCTCTTGAAACAGGCTTTCTCGAAGCCGAACCATTAAAGACAACTTCAGACATGGATTGACTTCTTAAATTCTTTGCGGAGCTTTCTCCTAATACCCACCTAACAGCATCAATAACATTGGATTTACCACATCCATTTGGCCCAACAATAGCTGTCAGGTCATGTGGAAAAGAGATTGATGTTGGATCAACAAATGACTTGAACCCTGCAAGTTTTACTGACTTTAGCTTCATTTTTTGCTTGGTTTAGGGGGGCAGAAACCCTTCGCCCTTGGGTGAGACGAAAACGAAAGACAAAAATATCTTTCCATTTGTGGCGTAAGTCTAGTCTATTTAATCAGATGAAACTACTGATTTTTCATTGATTTAATAGTATTTATCGCTTCCTGGATAGAGGCCTTTTCATTTTTATCCTTGGTATTTTCCTTAGCCTTTTCCCAAGAACTTAAAGCTAAGTCTGTTTCTCCTGCTTGAAAATACTTAACGCCTTTTAAAGTTAAAGCGATAGGATTAACAGGAGATTTTTTGAGAGCTATTTGGAGTGCAGTGTCTACTTCCTCCGAAAAGATGTTTTTTTCTTTAAAGAAAAGTACTTGTGCATATTCAGCAAAAATATCTGTAGGTATTTCGTCTGAAAACTTACCAATCAAGCTTTTCAACAGCATACTTGATATTAAAAATTCGTTAATGTCTCTGAATCTATTTGATAAAAAATAAATTTCTGAAGCCGTAGTTTCAGTTTTATTTACGAAGCTATTTAATTCCTGAATAACAGATTCCCTTTCTGTATCCCTAGTTTTTAAATCAGCTGAAATAAAACCATATATGGATTGGTGGCTTTGAAGGTCTCCTAAGGACCCCAAAGAGAGAGGCTGAAAATAAATTACACTAATAGCTAAAAAGGTAATTACTGAAATAAATATTGGCTTCAAAACAGCTTTTTTTTGAGTAAGAACTATTAACTCTTTTTCTTTTGGTACATCTTGCAAAAGAATTTGTTCTCTTTCATTGACCAATAAGTTTATTGACTCTTGAGATAAGTTTGTACTGAGTTCAAGATTTTTTTTCTCTGCTTTAAATAATTCAACATTTTGCTCTCTTCTATCATAGGCTGATCTATTGGATGGATAAAAACTAACTATCGAATAAATTATCAAACTTATGAATGTAATTACTAATATTAAATAAAACATTTACTCGTCTTCAACTAGCTTTTTTAGCCTTGTCCTTTCTATTGCTTTAACAATATTTTCAGCTTCTAAATCCTTAGGTTGCCTTTTAGAAGTTATATTCCAGCCAACTACAAAAAAAATAATCAATAAAAATAAGGCGAAAGGACCTATCCAGAGAATTAAAGTATTTTTTCTTAAAGCAGGCTTATAAAGAATAAAATCTCCATACCTTGAGCTAAGAAATACCTCTATTTGTTCATCAGTCTTTCCCTCTTCAATTAATCTGTGGATTTCCCTCTTTAGGTCTTTAGCAATTGGAGCATTGGAACCTGCTAAGTTTGAACTTTGGCACTTCGGACACCTATAAGTATCCACAAGAGTATAGAACCTCTCTTGATCCATCTCATTAGCAAAACCATATACTTCTTTTGTAGATTCAGACTGCAAAGAAAGTGAAAAAATAAATAGGATGCAGATAAATAGTTTAATTTTCATCTTCTTTTAACTCGCTTAAAGCACTTTTAAATTTCTGTTCCCATACCTCCTGGGTTAAAACTCCCACATGCCTAACCCTAATAATTCCTTGGTTATCTATCAAAAAGGTTTCAGGAGCTCCGTAAACACCAAGGTCAATGGCTAACTTCCCTTCTTTATCAAAAATACTGAATTCATAAGGATCACCAATTTTATGGAGTAGTTTTAAAGCTTTGTTTCGATCATCTTTGTAATTTAAACCATATATTTTTATTCTAGACTCATTCCTTAACTCCATTAAGAAAGGGTGTTCTACTAGACAAGCAACGCACCAAGTAGCCCAAACATTCAATAAAGAAGGAAGTTCTATTAAGTCATCTTTTGTAATAATCTCTCCATTATCAAGTCTCGATAAAGAGAAATTTGGAAAATCTTTGTTTAATAAAACTGACCGAAGATCGCTTTCTTCTCTATGTAGAAAAGTAAACAAACCAAGTATCAAAAGGATAAATAGAGCCAGAGGCAGGTAGTGAGTTAATCTATTCATAACCTCTTCACATNCCTGTAGCTTGAAACAAATGTACCAAGAGCAATTAAGATTGCTCCAAACCATATCCATCGAATAAAAGGTTTTATTTGTAGCTTAAACGACCAAGCTCCATCCCCAACCTGCTCCCCCAGAGTCACATAATAATCCTGAAGTAAAGTAGGTTTTATAGCTGCCTCAGTCATCACTTGGTTTGAGGATAAATAGTTTCTTTTTTCTGGACTTATTTGATCTATTAGACCTTCCTCTCTTATTTCAATGTTTGCAGATTGAAAAGAATAATTAAGTCTTTTTGCTTCTTGCATCTCTTTAAATATAAAGTGTGTATTGCCCAATTTATAACTTTCTCCCTTCTCTAGAACCACATCTCTTTCTAAAGAAAAGGTTGTAACGATACCTACCCCTAATATTAAAAAAGCAGTTCCTAAGTGGGCACTGATCATTCCAAACCTTTTAATTAAAATAGATTTTAATTCTTGGAGTTGAGTTGATTGATAAGCAGCATCTACAAGATTTCCTGAAAATATCCAACTAAACATCGCTATTGCCAAAAAGGTTCCCCAACTCAATTTCCCAAATACAAAGAAAACCAGCAAACTTAAAATAACGAATATAGAAAAACTCTCAATAGCAACTCTATTTAAAAAATTAAATTGCTTCGTAGAACTCCAACTAAGATACAGTCCCACGCCCTGAAGAATGCTTAAAGCAAGAGCAAAAGGAAGAATTAAAATTTCGTAATATGGAGCGCCGACTGAAATCTGATCTCCATCATTCAGCGCTTCATAAATGAGGGGAAATAATGTTCCGAACATTATCGATAATGCCAAAATAACTAAAAGTACATTATTCAATAAGAAACCGAATTCTTTTGAGGCTAAGTTGTAGGTGCTTCTTCCGGGTAATTTGTTATTTAAGAAGGAATAAAAAATTAGGGATCCCAAAATAAAATAAGAAAAAATAGCTAAGATAAAGACTCCTCTTTCTGGATCCAAGGCAAAAACGTGTACAGATGTAAGAATGCCAGATCTTACTAAAAAGGTCCCTAAAATACTGGCCGCAAAAGCAAGAATACTTAAAAGTATTGACCAGTTCTTATAAATTCCTCGTTTCTCGGTCACTATTAGAGAATGAAACATAGCAACCGATATTAACCAAGGGACAAAAGCAGCGTTCTCAACTGGATCCCAAAACCACCAACCTCCCCAGCCCAATTCATAATAGGCCCACCAACTACCTAGGGCTATTCCTAAGGTTAAGAAACCTGAAGATAAAAGTGACCAAGGTCTTGCTTCTCTAGCCCAAACTGAATCAATCTTTTTTGAAATGAGTGCCGATAAAGATAAAGCGAAAGGCACAGCTAAACCCGAATAACCTAAATAAAGTAAAGGCGGGTGAATTGTAAAAGCAAAATCTTGCAATAGTGGATTAAGATCTGCACCTTCTATAGGCACTATTGGAAGTATCCTTTCAAAAGGATTTGAGGTAAAAAGAGTAAAAGCAATGAAAGCAAAAATAATTTGGTTTAAAACCGAAAGAGTCAAAGCAACAAATTCTTCATCTTTTTGTCGATTTAGAAAAAAATAAGTTGTCGACCATAAACAAAGACAAAATATCCAAAGCAATAGTGAACCTTCATGTGCTCCCCAAGTAGCAGCAAACTTATAATAGGTAGGTAATAGAGTGTTTGAGTTGTTAGCAATATAAGCAACTGAAAAGTCATCTACTAGAAAGCTATAAATTAAGGTAATAAAACTTAGAAAAATAAATAAACAAACAAGGTTATTCATTGGTCCGATAACCATGTAATAAAAATTATCTTTTGTAAGAAATCTAAGTAATGGGGAAAAACCTGCTATAAAACTTATGACTAAGGCACCAATTAGAAGGATATGACCTATCTCAACTATCATTTTTTATCTTTTAAAGTTTTTGCGACTTCAGGAGGCATATAGTTTTCGTCATGCTTCGCTAAAACTTCATTAGCAATGAATATACCTCCCTCATTGATTTTTCCTTTTGCAACAATCCCAGCCTCTTCTGAAAAGAGATCGGGGAGTATGCCTTCATAAGTTATCAATAGATCTTCTTCAAAATCCGTTATTACAAAAGAAATTCTTAGAGAATTATTTTCTTTGTTTATTGAATCTTTTTTAACCATTCCTCCTACTCTAATTTGAGTATCAACACTTATTTTTTCTTCTTTTAGATCTGAAGGTGAATAAAAAAGATTTATATTTTCTGAAAGTCCTTTAAATACTAAAAAAGCAGCTGTTGCGGTGCCAAATAGAATTGACAACACAACATATAATCTTTGTTTTCTTAAAGGGTGCAAAATCTTATTCCTTAGTATTTTGTGAATGCTGGTGTTTTATTAATTTAATTTGCTTGTATGGTAAATATAGATTTATCAAGATGATTATTAGAAAAAAAGAGATAACAAACCATACATATTTACCTTGCCCGTCCATGAGAAATAGATCTTGTATTATGTCCATCATTCTTTTATTTGATTATCGAGAAACTGACGAACCCAAGAAGTATTTCTCTCTCGAATTAATATCTCTGCTCTTAATCTATTTAATAAGATGCTAAAAAGAATGCAATAAAAGCCTATTACACAAATTAAAAGAGGTAAGTACATGTCTGATGTCATAGAAGGAGCAGAAGTAATCGTAAAAGTAGAGGGTTGGTGAAGGGTTTGCCACCAATCTACAGATTTCTTAATTATAGGAATAATTATTACTCCCACTACAGATATCAAAGAAGCTGCCCTATCACCTTTTTGTTTGTTATCTATTGAAGAGTAAAGGCTAATTACGCCGGCATATAGAAAAAATAAAATTAGTGTAGAGGTTAGTCTTGCGTCCCATACCCACCAAGTACCCCAAGTCGGTTTACCCCAAACAGCGCCACTGACTAAAGCTATCAAAGTAAAACTTGCTCCAATAGGGGCAGCTGACCTTAAGAACATTCCTGCCAGTTTTGCTCTCCAAATTAAACAAATGAATCCGAAAATGGCCATCATTAAATATATAGATTGCCCTAAAATTGCTGACGGAACATGAATGAAGATTATTCTGTAAACATCTCCTTGTTTATAATCTGTGGGAGCAAAACCAATTCCCCAAATAAGACCTGTAAAGAGAATTAAAATGGAAATGGAGAAAAACCAAGGCAATACTTTGGAAGCCCATTTAAAAAATAGAGGAGGAGATCCCAAAGAGATTAACCATTTTTTAATTAAATTAATCATAATTTATAAATATAGCCTCAGTTGTTGCTAAGCATAGACCAGGGATACCTATGGCAAGCATAGCTCCCAGGAAATAAAGATAAGAAAAAAAGTCTTGTCCATTAAGTGCACTTGTTATGACTGCAACCCCTAGAATTAATATGGGAACTGAAAGAGGTAGAACAATAACTGCGCTTAATATAGCAGTCTTTCCTATGGTTAATGCTCCTCCCAAAGCTCCTAAAAGACTTAGTAGAAAAGTTCCCATTAGGAGACTAATCAACAAAGGAAACAGTAGNCCTTCAGGAAGATAAAGAAAAAAAGTACTGATTAAAGATGCCAATAAAAGAGGAGCCCCGGTTACTAACCAATGGGCTAAAACCTTTGCCAATACCAATATGAAAGTAGGTTCTCCACTAATTAGAAACTGGTCTAAAGTGCCATCTCGATAATCTTCATTAAAAATGCTTTCTACTGCTAACAAAGAAGCCAGTAAGGCTGCCACCCAAATTACCCCTGAAGATAAGGTACTTAAAAAAGAACCTTCTGTTCCTAATGCTAAAGGAAAAAGGGTAATAACGATTAGAAAAAAGACTAAAGGAACCATAAAAGTAGCTATCTTTTTAAAAGAAAGAACCAAATCTCTTTTTAAAACAAGCATGAACCAATTAAAAAGAGTATTTTTTTCACTCATGAATAGTTGTCCAATAAAATTTCTCTAGAATCAATATTAGATGAAGTATGGCTCGTAAAAAGAAAGGAACAGCCTTTAGAGTTTAATTTCTTGATAATAGAAGAAACAAGCAGACTACCTTCCTGATCCAGAGAAGCAAAAGGTTCATCTATGAGATATAACTCACGTTCATCTAATAACCATTT
>JGI24816J26688_1000406_pt1 | contig 10933 bp, 10 predicted proteins | sample METZYME_3_250m_FD_26688 | JGI IMG/M metagenome (IMG submission 26688)
GGCATCATTTATTACCTTGTCCCGGATTTTTCAAAGGTGAATTTGTCTGTAATAAACGGCGCCCTGAGCCAGGCTTTCTTTTCACTTTCACTGGGAATGGGAATCCTGATTACCTATGGATCGTATTTTTCAAAACGGGATAGTATCCCACAGTCCACGCGCATGGTGGCGGTAGCCGACACGAGTATCGCCTTTTTCGCTGGGCTTTTGATATTACCCGCCATTTTCGCTTTCGATCCAAACACTAACACGGACGATCTTTCCACAAGCAGCATAGGGCTGATTTTTAGTTTTCTTCCAAAGATTTTTCTATCTATGCAAGTTGCGGTTGGATACACAGGTGCAAGCGTGGTAGCGGCCGTATTTTTCACACTCGTTTTCTTTGCGGCATTGACTTCTCTTGTTTCGATAATAGAAATACCGATTTCATGTTGGATTGATGAATTAAAATTCTCCAGAAAGAAGGCGGTTGGAATGCAGGCTCTTTTGATGGCTTTCTTCGCCATACCGGCAACCATGTCTCTTGGAATCTCCGATTTTTTTACCAATTTCACCAGCTATGGTGGTTTACCGAAGTCTTTTTTCGATCTCGTTTCGGATGTTTTTTATGAAACTATATTGCCTTTTGTAGGATTTACGGTTTGCATCTTCTGTGCTTATCGCTGGAAAGTCAGCGGCCTTAAATCTGAGTTGGTTATCGGTGATGACGATTATGATGGATCACTGCTTGAGAAATATGTAAATTTCTCACTTGGAACGATTATTCCCGTAGTTCTGCTGGTTGTCTTTATTAGCACTGTATTCCAAATTTACTTGAATTAAGCTTCCTGTACTTACAATGACTGTCATCCACCGTAGCGCCCTGGTCGAATATTCAGTGGAGCATATGTTCGATATCGTCAACGATATAGAACAATATCCTCAATTCATGCAGGGATGTATTTCGGCGAAGGTTAAGAGCCAATCCGAGCACGAACTCATAGGTGAGCTCTGTCTGTCAAAGGCCGGTATTAGGCAGTGTTTCACGACCAAAAATACGCTGCGGAGGCCAAGAAATATCGAAATGAAACTATTGGAAGGGAATTTTGCCAGTTTCAACGCGGAATGGAGGTTCGAAGCACTGCGAAGAGACGCCTGCAAGATCGTATTCNATTTAGAGTTTGAATATAAATCAGGAATTGCGAATTTTGCGGCAGAAAAGCTTTTCAGTAGCTCTGCCAATAATCTCGTTGATGCGCTGGTCGGACGAGCCAAGCAGGTCTGTTCCTCATGAAGCATAACTTTGTAGAGAATCCCAAGGATATTCCCGTTGAAGTGGCTTATGGAAATGCCGACAGACAACTGATAGTTTCATTGGAAGTGCCCCTTGGAACCACTGCCTATGAAGCGGTATTACTTTCCAATATCGGAGACGAATTTGAAAAAATTGATCCAGAATCGAATCCCATGGGTATTTTTTCAAATCTATTGGACGGCAAATCAAGACCGCTACCGAAAGACTATGTCCTAAAAGCTCGAGACAGGGTTGAAATATATAGGCCATTGTTTATTGACCCAAAACAGGCACGACGGAGCCGAGCAGAAAATAAGAAGTCAAAAAAATAAAGCTGTCTGCTCTCCAATATCTAGTAAGGCAACTATTATCATTAAGACTTGATACCTTTAATTCAATAGTTCCTTCACGCATAATTGAGAGTGGAATAGGGGACCGTTATGACTGATCGCAAAGATGATAAAGTAACTCGCAAAGGCAGTCTGCTCAGCAGGATCGAACATGGGTTGCACGAATACTATGTTGCGCCCTATCGCCGATCCTTTGCTAGGGCCCAGCGGGACGAAGATGACTTGTTCATGCTGCTCGTATTTGCAGAAAGTCTAGGTATTCCCAATCCTGCTGCTTTCTATACGCTGGAATTATTGCCTGTGGTCTACGATCGTTTCCATGAATGGCACACTCGCATGGGAATGGAGCGCTCGCCTCTGGATCATATAAGTTGTTGTTAGATCTAGCTCGGTCAAGAAAGATTCTTTTCTTTGGCGGTAAAGGCGGTGTTGGTAAAACAACTGTCTCAGCAGCAACCGCACTCGCGCGCGCAAATGAAGGTGCCAAAGTAATACTAATATCTACAGATCCAGCGCATAACTTGGGTCATCTATTCGACAGGAAAATTGGGCCGCGCCCAGTTCGTATAATGGCAGGACTCGATGCTCTTGAGTTGGACCCAGATAACACGGTCGATGCTCATATGCGGGAGGTGTCTTCCGCTCTGCACGAATTGATGCCGGTTAATCTGCATAAGGAAATTGACAAACATATGCTGCTGTCTAGAGGAGCGCCGGGTATGCAAGAAGCCGCGTTGCTAGAACGTATCGCCGAAATAGTTGAGGAGGGAATAAATGAGTATGACCTTATAGTGTTTGATACGGCGCCATCCGGCCATACTGCGAGACTAATGGTTCTACCAGAAATGATGACGGCCTGGACCGAGGGCTTGATTAAACGTCGCGAGAAAGCGGATCGGTTCGCGGAATTCGTAAGGGACCTCGGAAGAGATTCAACTATGGCAGAGAAGACTGTAGGTGTTGCGGACACCATGGAGCAGGAGAAGGAAAGCAAGATTCGAAGAATTTTGCATAGGCGTCGACATAAGTTTTCTGGCTTCCGTGACCGGGTGTCAGATGAGGAAACGACATCTTTCATAATTGTACTTGCGGCCGAAAGACTTCCAGTGTTGGAAACTATTGAGTTGAGTGAACAACTTAAGCGTTCAGGAGTTAATGTTGGATGCCTGGTAGTTAATAAGAGGGCTCCAGCTAACAGCGGGGATTTCCTTGATGAACGACGAGCGCAAGAGGAAATCCATTTGAGCACCTTAACTGACGCAATTCCTTTACTTCCCAGGCACGACATTTACCTGCAAGCAAAAGATGTTGTCGGCCTTGCTGCAGTTGCAACCTTCTCGACAGCAATTTCATAGATACGTTTGAATTTTTAGGTGTGGTTCTGCGAATGGAACTATTCGGGGTCCTGAAAGGCGCTATTGGCTTCACTGACTGTTGTTGGTATGAAGTCGCCGGTGAAGTTAACCAATTGGTCGTCGATAAAAAAGACCGATAATCGCTCTTGGCCCCTCTCACCACCACCGGGCTGGTAGCTGTACACATAGTCCCAGCGGTCCTGGTGATATGGGTCTCTGACGAGAGGTGTTCCCATCACGAAATTGACTTGACGTTTGGTCATACCTGGCCGCAATTGATCAATCATTTCTTGAGTGATGATATTGCCTTGAGGAATACCAATCTTGTAAACCCCCGGAAAATCCATGGAGCCGATATTATTGCAGGAGATTAAAACAGCAAGAGGCATAAGGCCCAGGATGCTTTTAGTTAATTTCATTAAAGGATCAGTTCTATAAGTTCGAACTCGTCTTTCCTATGAGAAGCCAAGTAGGCATAATAACCTACAAAAGCCAGTAGTAGAACTGCCAGATGTGTCACTGTGTTGCCTTGGACACTGGTTATTGCTTATAAAAAAGAGTAGTCCCCTTTACCGTTTTTAGAGATTGGCGATGAATACAGAGAATAAAGAACTGCGCAAGGCGGGTCTCAAAGTTACGCTACCCAGGGTTAAGATCCTTCAGATACTGGAAAATTCCGATAATAAACATCTTAGTGCGGAGGATGTCTATAAAGCCTTGATTGGGGCGGAAGAGGATGTAGGTTTGGCAACAGTGTACCGAGTCTTGACTCAGTTCGAGTCAGCGGGTCTTGTCATGCGACATCACTTTGAGGGTGGCCATTCTATTTTCGAGTTAACTTCGGTCGATCACCATGATCACATTGTCTGCAATAATTGCGGGAAGGTGGAAGAATTCTACGATGAAGTAATCGAAGAGCAACAGGAGAAGATTGCAAAAAAATACGGTTTTAAAATCACTGACCACAGCATGTACCTATACGGCATTTGCCAGGAATGCCAAGGTAAGGGTGCTTGAATCTGTTTCTCTGGCTTCTGAAATAATCCTCTTGGTTATTCAAGAAAAATCAACATCTCATAGGGGCAGCAAGAGTTCGGAGTCTGTTTTTTTGACTGGACAGCCGATCGAAACCTGATTCAAACTTGACTGGAGGCGACCATCTGCTTGGCATGAGCTAATGATTCATCGCTGAATTCTTCGCCCCCCAGCATACGTGCCACTTCTCTCACTTTTTCGTTGCCAGCCAATTTATTTATTCGCGTTCGGGTTGAGTTGTTTCTGCTGGTCTTGCTTACTACAAAATGATGATGGCCTTGGCCTGCAACCTGTGCTTGGTGAGTTACGCACAGAATTTGAGCTTTTCCTCCTAACTCTCTGAGTAATTGGCCTACTGATTTCGCAATTCCCCCTCCTATGCCCACATCGACCTCGTCAAAAACAAGGCAGGGAGTTTGTGACGTTTTAGCGGTGACAACTTGGATAGCCAGACTTATGCGCGATAGTTCTCCTCCTGAGGCAATCTTTTTGAGCTGTTCTGGGGGTTGCCCTGGGTTGGTGCTTACGCGGAACTCTATGGTCTCAATTCCGTTGATGGAAGGCTCATCAGTTTCGGTCGGGCTTGCCTCTATCTGGATNTCCGCGTGAGGCATGCCTAGCTGCTGGATCTGGTTATTAATCTCTTTTGCGAGTTTAACAGCGCCACGGCTGCGTAGAGAGCTTACTTCGCTAGCTAGTTTCTGATATTGCTCGCGAAGTAGGTGGTCGGTTGCGTTCATACGTTCCAGTTCTGCATCATTGTTCTGAAATCTGGATAATTTTTTACGCAGCGATTCGATGATGCTTTCCAGGTGCCTTGGTTGAACTTTATGCTTACGGGCAATTGTATGCAGGTCGCCTAATCGGGAATTGACCTTTTCCAAATGCTCAGGGTCAGCCTCAAATTTGTCCCTGAAGGCGTTTAAGTCTGCGATAGCTTCGCACAACTGAATGTCCGCACTTTCAAGGAGCGTGATAGCACTAGCAAGCGTATTGTTTTTTTCCGGCAAATCCCGTAATGCAGTTAGCGCTTGATTTAACAAGGAGGAAGCGTTTTGGTCATTATTCTCACTGCATATATCTAGAGCCACTTGCACTGCAGAAATAGTTTCATCAGCATGGCTTAAGATCTTATATTCTGTTTCCAGGGTTTCAACTTCATTCGTGCCAATTGCTAGTTCCTCGAGTTCGTTCAGCTGGTAGGTTAGTAACTGAGTTTGTGCTGAGTTTATCTGAGATTGAGCACTGATTTCCTGTAATTGCCGAAAATTCTGCTGCCATTGCTTCCAGGTCGAATGCATCTTTTCTAAAATGTCATGATCAACGCAAAAGTCATCTAATAGGCGCTGGTGGGAGGTGCGGCGAAGAAGAGACTGGTGCTCATGTTGGCTATGAATATCGATCAGCATTTCGCCCAAAATCTTAAGACTTGATAGCGTGACCGGGGACCCATTGATATAGCCCTTAGAGCGACCATCGCTGTTTACCACTCGCCTATGATAAGCAAGCGTCCATCGCATACCAGCGCTTGTATACAGGTACACAGCCGGTTTCCATGTCATTCTCAAATAGCCATTGCCGAGCTTGGCTTATTTGAGAGGTATCGAATTCTGCGCTGATGTCTGCCTGCTTGGTACCGCTTCGCACAGTGGTTTTGTCGGCGCGGTCTCCAAGGGCTAAGCCGAGCGCTCCAAGTATTATTGATTTGCCCGCTCCGGTCTCGCCAGTAATCACTGACATTCCGACTTGGAATTCTATCTCTAGGATGTCGACGGTGGCGTAATTTTTTATGTAAAGTTGCTGGAGCATGAGCTGAAAGTATATTGTATCGAGCCGCAGAAAGGCAGAAACATGGCTAACCTGAATGATTGATTGCCGGCAGTCAANTATCCATTGGATAAATCGGCGTTAACGCTTGAATATTCGGTNCCAGGCCCCATATGCGAGCCATTGAAAAGAAAAATTCAGAGTTAATGCTGGAGAGGCTGGCAAACTCCTGGAAGGTTTAGAAAACATTAATACATATTCTAGAGGACAGCATGGGTAAGCAGACTCAAAAAGATAAAGCTGAATTAGCAAACTCAGATCAAGATCAGGCGAAGATCAAAACCGAAGAGGACTCAGATTTGCAGGAAAGCAGCGCTGAAGAGAAGGGTGTCGAAGAGCAAGCAGACTTCACGTTGGAAGAAGTACTTGAAAAACTGGCTGAAGAAAAAGAGGGAGCTGCCCGAGCGAGAGACGACCTGCTCAGAGTGCAGGCAGAGATGCAAAACATGAGGCGTCGCACCGAGCAGGATATCGAGAAGGCTCACAAATATGGACAGGAGAAGTTCAGCACTGAGCTCTTGACGGTGATGGATAACTTAGAACGGGCTCTGGCAGCAGCATCTGACCATGAAGATGAAACGGTCAAGGCAATTTATGAAGGAGTTGATCTAACTCTCAAGAGCTTCACGGATTGCTTCAACAGGTTTCATATTGGGTCGGTAGATCCTATGGGTGAGCCTTTTGATCCGCAATTACAACAAGCGGTGACGATCCTCGAAAATCCTGACGTCGAACCCAATACGGTGATCGAAGTAATGCAAAAAGGTTACACACTTCATGGCCGAGTAATCAGACCTGCTATGGTAGTGGTTTCGAAGGAGCCAGAATCTGAGAACAAAAATAACGACAAGTAATGTTCTATCAATCTTCCTCAATTTCTGGTTCTAGGCCAACAAAACCCGTAATCGGGGTAACCGAATAAAATTCGAAGAATTTATCTCGAAGCCCTTGAAATAGGCAGGATTGGGCCAATATTGAGGGTACAAGTAAGAACCATGCTTAAAGCGGCTTGAACGCTAGGTAACAAGCGGAGAATTTGATAATGGGTAAGATTATTGGTATCGATTTGGGAACTACCAACTCCTGTGTCGCCGTGATGGAAGGAGGCAAGTCCAAAGTCATTGAAAATGCAGAGGGAGATCGTACCACTCCCTCTGTAATTGCATACAGCGATGATGGAGAAACACTGGTTGGTCAGCCGGCGAAGCGCCAAGCGGTGACTAATCCTAGTAACACCCTGTTCGCGATCAAGCGCCTGATTGGGCGTCAATACAAGGATAAAGTCGTACAGAAGGATATCAAGATGGTGCCCTACGAAATCATCGAAGCGGATAATGGTGATGCCTGGGTTCAGGTAAATGGTGAGAAAATGTCTCCACCGCAGATTTCTGCACAAATCCTTATGAAGATGAAAAAGACTGCAGAGGATTTTCTTAGCGAGGAAGTCAAAGAAGCCGTGGTAACCGTTCCTGCTTACTTTAATGATTCCCAGCGTCAGGCGACCAAGGATGCAGGTAAGATCGCAGGTCTGGATGTAAAACGTATCATCAACGAGCCAACGGCGGCAGCTCTTGCCTATGGTATGGACAAAAAGAGTGGTGATTCCACAGTAGCTGTTTATGACCTTGGTGGTGGTACCTTCGATATCTCTATTATCGAGATAGCCGAAACAGATGGTGAACACACTTTCGAAGTTCTCTCCACGAACGGCGACACCTTTTTGGGAGGTGAAGATTTTGATCTTCGCCTAATTGATTACTTAGCAGATGAGTTCAAGAAAGAATCAGGTATGGATTTGCACAACGATCCTCTTGCCTTGCAGCGGTTAAAGGAAGCGGCGGAGAAAGCTAAGATCGAATTGTCTTCAGCCCAGCAAACAGAGGTCAATCTGCCCTATATTACAGCTGATGCGAGTGGTCCCAAGCACCTAGTGCAGAAATTGACTCGTGCTAAGGTTGANTCACTTGTGGAGGCCCTTGTTGAGAAAACGTTGGGCCCGGTTAAGACAGCTTTACAGGATGCTGATCTGGATGCCTCAAAGATCGATGACGTAATATTGGTAGGNGGGCAGACCAGAATGCCGTTGGTACAACAAAAGGTTGCAGATTTCTTTGGGCAAGAAGCGCGTAAGGATGTTAATCCGGACGAGGCTGTAGCAGTCGGAGCCGCTATTCAGGCAGCGGTTCTCTCAGGAGATGTAAACGATGTATTGCTTCTGGATGTGACTCCTTTGTCTCTGGGTATTGAGACTCTGGGAGGCGTTGCCAGCTCTTTGATTGATAAAAACACTACCATTCCAACCAAGAAAACCCAGGTATTTTCAACTGCCGATGATAANCAGACTGCCGTGACCATTCACGTGGTCCAAGGCGAGCGCAAGCAGGCAGCCCAGAATAAATCACTGGGTCGATTTGACCTGACTGACATTCCACCGGCGCCNCGTGGTATGCCNCAGATCGAGGTNGCTTTCGATCTCGATGCGAACGGAATCCTAAATGTATCCGCAAAAGACAAAGCCACCGGCAAGGAACAATCGATTGTCATCAAGGCTTCTAGCGGATTATCCGATGAAGAAATCGACCAAATGGTCAAGGATGCCGAAGCACATTCGGCTGATGATAAAAAATTCGAGGAGTTGATTGCCGTCCGGAATACAGCTGATGGCTTAGTTCACGCTACCAAGAAAACTCTGGAGGAAGCCGGTGACAAGGCAACTGATGAGGAGAAGGATGCAATCAATAACGCTATCACCGAACTTGAAGAAGCTCTTAAGGGCGATGATAAGGCGGAAATCGAAACAAAGACAAAGGATTTGACGGACGCTTCAACAAATTTAGCGCAAAAATTATACGCCGAACAACAAGCGCAGGCAGGTAATGCAGAAGGTGAAGCTGAATCTGGAAGTCAAAGCGAGGCGGAAGACGCGGTTGATGCCGAGTTCGAAGAAGTGACGGAAGAAGACAAGTAAGCATATTACTCATTCTCTCACTTTCTGGAATAACTGTTGTACAAGAAACTAAGTCATTTCATATGGCTTGGTTTTTTGCGCTTTAAGCGGTAGTGCTAATTCAGGGAGTGATTAATCGGCTTGGTTTTTGACACTACAGATCTAGGGTACTAGGAACAGAGACACATTCCATGTCTAAGAGGGATTACTACGAAGTGTTGGGTGTTTCCCAAGATGCGTCGGGAGCCGATATTAAAAAGGCTTACCGGCGAATTGCTATGAAGCACCATCCTGATAGAAATCCTGATGACGAAGGAGCAGAAGAAAAGTTCAAGGAAGCCAACGAAGCATTTGAAGTACTTTCCGATGGTCAGAAGCGAGGTCGTTATGATCAATACGGCCATGCGGGCGTAGAAGGGCAGACCAGTGCGGGAACGGCTGATTTCAGTGATATTTTCGGTGATGTTTTCGGTGATATTTTCGGCGGTGGCCGTGGCCGTCGTAGCCATGTGCAAAAAGGAGCTGATCTACGCTATAACCTTGACTTGAGCCTCGAAGAAGCGGTTCAGGGTAAAGCGGTCAAGATTCGCATCCCCACAACAGTTGCCTGTGAGACATGCAACGGGAGTGGCGCAAAGCCTGGTACTCAGCCAACCGATTGCACTACCTGTGGTGGCCATGGGCAAGTTCGGATGCAGCAGGGTTTTTTCTCAGTACAACAGACCTGCCCTCGCTGTCAGGGCACTGGTAGACAAATAAAGGATCCTTGTAATACTTGTCATGGGCGGGGCAGCGTTGATGAAACCAAGACGCTTTCCGTGAAGGTGCCAGCTGGTGTTGATACTGGGGACCGAATACGCCTGAGTGGAGAAGGTCAGGCAGGTGTCCATGGTGGCCCCTCAGGAGATCTCTACGTGGAGATAGCTGTCCGTGCCCATGCCATCTTCCAACGGGATGGACCTGACCTGCATTGCGAAATTCCCATAAGTTTTACCGATGCGGCACTCGGAGGAGAACTGGAAGTCCCAACACTGAATGGCCGCGTAAAATTGAAGATACCTCCCGGAGCACAGACTGATAAGTTATTCCGATTGCGGAATAAGGGGGTTACTCCAATTCGTGGGGGGAGTGCTGGAGATTTGCTGTGCAGGGTAATCGTCGAAACACCGGTGAACCTAACTGCCCGCCAGAAGGAACTCATGGAAGAGTTTCATAAAATCCAGGAAGTTGAGGGAAAGAAGCAGTCCCCGAAAAAATCATCCTGGTTTGATGGTGTGAAGAAATTTGTCGAAGGTTTCGGCACTTAAGTTGACTGTAATAGCTGGCTGGTTATCTCAACGTGCTGCTCTGGGTAGAGCCTCGGGCCGAACTGAGAAACTACCTTCGACGAAGCAAAGCTTGCTAGCTTTCCTGCGGTTATAAAACTTAGACCAAATGTAACTCCATACAAAAATGCCCCAGCAAACATATCGCCGGCACCGTTGGTATCTATCGCTTTCACTTTGTGACCCTTAATTGAGATATAATCTTCGCCATCAAAGAGCAATGCACCTTCAGCTCCGCGCGTAATTACGAACTGGCTAGCCTTGCCCTCCATGAGTGAGCATCCGGCATCTATACTATCAGTACCAGCCCAAAGCAAGAGTTCCTGTTCGTTACAGAATAATAGATCGACTCCATTGCCCAGCACGTCATTTATATCGTCCCTAAAGTATTCCAGCATGGCTGGGTCTGAGAATGTCATGGCGGTTTTTACGTCGTTTGCTTCTGCAAACTTTTTCAGTTCCGTTATAGCGGACTTGGCCGTTGGTGATGTCACGAGGTAGCCCTCGAAATATATGTACTTGGATTGACGGGCCGCCTGAAAATCAAGTTCCTTACGAGAGAGCATCTCGGAAACGCCAAGATAGGTATGCATAGTTCGTTCCGCGTCGGGGCTTATCATCACCAAGCAGCGTCCTGAAGCGCCATCCTCTCGACTAGTAACGTTTGTATCGATATTGTCCCTCCTACCAAGTTGCTCTAGGTAAAAATCTCCGGTCTGATCATTGGCGATCTTACATGTGAAAGTAGGCACGACCACCAAAGTGGCTGAGCGCGTAGAGGGTATTACCGGCGGAACCACCACCTGACTTCTTTGTGATTC
>JGI24816J26688_1000412_pt1 | contig 10892 bp, 9 predicted proteins | sample METZYME_3_250m_FD_26688 | JGI IMG/M metagenome (IMG submission 26688)
ATTGGCACTCCGACTTTACCAACTTCACCCAAGGAACGGGGATGGTCTGAATCGAGTCCGAGCTGTGTTGGCAGGTCGAATGCCACAGAGAGCCCCGTCTGCCCTTCATCAAGCAGCATCCTGAATCTCTCGTTCGTCTCGCTAGCAGATGAGAAACCAGCGTACTGTCTCATCGTCCAGAGCCTGCTCTTGTACATGTCAGAGTGTATCCCCCGGGTATATGGNGGNTCCCCTGGCTTCGGATGCCCCTCAGTAGGGTGCCCAGCATTTCTAGCAGCGTCATTACTGGGTANATCCGANCTATCCATCCCACTCATGGTCTTAGAGCGGCTCTTGCGCATATACCGGGGAGTGGGAATTGCACCATGAACAATGTGCTAGTGGTGTTGATTATCAGGGCCGTGTGCATGGCCGTGTGCANGCTCATCTGANGTCGCCTCTCTGATGGCAACTACTTCGACNTTGAAATGCAGTGTGTGTCCAGCCATCTGNTGATTCAAATCCACAGTAACAATATCATCCGCGACCTCTACAACTGAGAACTGTATNGGCCCTTGATCGCTATGTGCACCTAGGACCATACCTGCTTCCAGTTCCATGCCGTCGGGGAACTGGCTTCTGGGAATNNGTTGCACAGCAGCTTCATCTCGTTGCCCGTAAGCCCTATCTGGTGTCAGTGTGAACTGCCTAGTCTCTCCGATAGTAGCACCGAGCATCTCCTGTTCGAAACCCTCGATCATGTTACCATGACCAACAAGGAATACAAGCGGNTCACCCCCAATATTTGTATCGAAGACTTCCCCCGAGTCGGAAAACGTNCCAGTGTAGTTTACTGAAACAACTGAGTCATTTTCTACTACTGACACAACACTACCTCCTGACTGTGTACTTATNTAAGACATCGCGCAACTTCGTTAANTGCTCCTCTGAGACTATCCCTTCTGAATGCTTGCCCTCAATGAACTCTNTTGCTTCCGCCACGNTTTGTCTCTCGCCCCTAGCCCACATGGTTCCTAGGATACTGGAGCGGTGCTCTTCGGGTACGTCTATGTCCACCATGAGTCCACGGACTTCATACTTGTATTCCATGTGCCTACTCCTGTCTAGTCGTTTTGCTCGGGCAGCGGGCTGGAATGAGCTGCGCCTGCGGCGAGGCCTTTTAGCGGGAGTCTTGGGTTTGGGTGGTTCCAATTTTATGGGCTTGGATGGAACTTTCCCAGCGGCAGGCTTGGGGGATACCTCCTCAGCCAGAGCCCGGAGTTTGCTTTCGTCAATCAGTTCCTGTGCCTTGTCACTGACTCCATTGGATGGGGACTCTGGAGCAACCTCCTCATCCCTAGGCTGAAGACCTATTGACTTACGACGAGTGGCACCGAGAATTTGACTCTGTATCAAATCCTCTTCTGGAGAGTCGGTAACAGGTTCCGGGGACTCTATTACTTCGTCCTCTGTGATTTCAGGTTCTTCTGTGGTGACTAATGACGGAGGTGGTATTGGTTTCGGGAGTGAGGGTGGACTGCTTGACTTTGGTTCTTTGACCACCTCTTTTTTTGTCGGGGTGGGCTTGGGCGCACTGCCGAAGATGTCCTTTGGGACAGCCTTGGATCGACGACGCCTCTGCACTAGATAACCAGACTCCGACCCGCGACGCGCAACAGGCTCTCATAAGGCTTCTCAGGAAGTACGGACTAGTGCCATGTCACATTAGTCTGATCTGTCCTCAACCCGGGCGACACAGCACTATCTTCCAAGTCTGTCTGCACACCCGACTGAAGCATTCTGCGTCCTAGTTCGGCTATCATCGTACCATTGTCGACGCAATATGGCTTGTCAGGAGAATATGAGATCCCCCCTCGTTCCTGACACATCACTGTGGCCATCTCCCTGAGCCTCTGGTTACAAGCCACCCCTCCCCCAAGTAGAAGTTCAGATTTCCCAGTATGAGCCATTGCTCTCTCTGCCACTTCTATGCAGGTGGAGAATGAATGTTCTTGGAGGGACCAGCATACCTCGTCCAAAGCGTGACCATCCGACTCCTTTTGTATGGCAGCAGTTAGGATTCCTGAGAATGCGAGATCCATTCCTTGGACTCCATAAGGCAGTTGAATTGAGTCCAGTGAGCAATCCGGTTGTTCTGCAAGCCACGTAGCAGCATGCTTCTCAATCTCAGGCCCCCCTGGGAATGCGAAACCTTGAGATCTTGCGAACTTGTCTAACATGTTCCCAATCCCTATGTCGAGGGTCTCCCCAAGGACCCGATACCGATTTCCTCTACGCGCGATGACCTGTGTGTTGCCCCCACTGACGTAGAGCAGTACGGGGTCTTCGCACCCAGTCTGGTTCCTGCCTATCTCGATATGAGCGACACAGTGGTTGACTCCGATTAGGGGCACTCTCCATGAATTGGACAGTGCTCTGGCAACAGAGGCACCGACCCTCAAACAAGGCCCGAGCCCAGGACCTTGGCTGAATGCGATAGCAGTAATGTCGGAACTACTGAGAGAATTGTCCACCATTACCTGTGAGAGCAGATTCCCAGCAACGGATGAGTGGTGATCGGCTGCCTCGCGAGGATGTATTCCCCCCTCTTTGGGCCTGAACAGATTCGATACGGACGGCACAGCGCGACCGTTCTCTTCAACCAACCCGAACGACAGCGTGTGGGCAGTACTCTCGATGCCTAGTATCATGTCCTACATCGCTTGCAAGCAGGCACCCCTTTCAAGCATCGTGCATGTCGCAGCGTGTGGGCGTGCTGATAGTAAACTGCGGGGAGATAGCCCATATGGCTTCTGGAGATGCTTCTCAACCCCTTGTAGGGGCTCAGATGGTGGATAGGGGGCAGAACACATTGCCCGGCGGTCAAGGCATTGTAATATTTGAATCCACAATCGAGAGAATTGACGACTCTGAATCACTGCAGTCTGAGTTTGCCCCGTGGTGGGACGGCTCGGATAGTATATCGGGCGATATGATTGTGCTTGATGCAGAAGGAAGAGCTGTAACTCCTGGATTCGTCGATTGTCATACGCACCTTCTCTGGGGGGGCGACCGTTCCTCGGAGATGAGACTTAGGCAAGCAGGGATGACGTACCGACAGATTGCGGAAGCTGGAGGCGGAATAGCAAAGACCGTACAGAGCACTAGAAACATGTCTTTACCAGAACTATGTCGAACTGGAATCTCAAGGTTGCATCAAGCGGCATCAACAGGAACTACTGTTGTTGAGGCCAAGAGTGGTTATGGTCTGAACACAGAATCAGAACTCAGGTTACTGGAGGCGATGGACATTATCAACGACTCTAACCCCGTAAAATTGCTCCCAACGTGGCTCGGTGCCCATGACTTTCCTCCAGGATGTACACAAGGTGAATACCTCGAGGAGCTGATCAACTCACAGTTACCTGCAGTAGTTGAACAGGGAATAGCCCGATGGGCTGACGTGTTCTGCGAGAATGGATGGTATAGCAACGATGAGACTGAGACGATAGTTCAAGCCGCCGCGGAACAGGGATTACCTGCACGGTTGCACGTAGATGAGTTTGAAGACTCGGGTGGATTGGCATTAGCGGCGGAACTGGGTGCAGTTAGTGGTGATCATGCGGCCAAGTCATCTCTCGACTCAAGGCAAGCAGCCGCAGAAAGCGGGACCATGCAGACATTCCTCCCAGGAACCCCCTATGTTCTCGGAAATCCCCTCGATTCACCGCTTAGTAAGTGCATAGAGGAAGATTGGGCATTCTCTCTTGCAACGGATTACAATCCGAACTGCCGAATACTCTCGATGCCTTTCATAGGCAATCTGGCAACTACCAGATTGGGACTCGACCCTTTAGCTGCTCTAGTCGCTGCCACTAGGAACCCATCGACAACGCTAGATGATCCGGATGTCACAGGTACGATTGTAGAACGAGGTCGTGCCGATATCAACATCCTGTGGTCACAGTCTGTAGACGGCTGGTGCCAGACACCGGGGGAGAATCCAGTTATCACCACAATCATAGCAGGATCTATTGTAAATGTGAACAAATAAATACAAAACTAGTTAGAATAATTCTTTAATTCAAACCTATCTAAAATTCTATTCAATAATTCAAACCATTGTTTTCTACATCGTCGAATATATTCTCCAAATTTCGGGATGCAGTGCGACTGATAAGAGGGGTTATCGGAATCATCGAAGTATCGGATCCATTGAATAGGCTTTCAGTAAGCGGTTTTTTTGAAATATTGGATCTTGCGTCAAAACACCCCCCCTAGATGGGTTGAATACCACTAGCCCGTGTCTCGGGGTGAAATGGAAGGATCTGGATTCTGCCTCAAGTGCAAGTCGTACGGTACCATAAGGAATCCGAAGCTGATTCAAATGTCTAATGGACGCATGAGAGTCGCCGGGTTCTGTTCAAACCAGAAATGTGACGGCAGAATCTCGAAGATAGTTGCCTAGGGCGACATAGAATGCTTCATGTGGATACGCTGATTCGAAAATCTAGGGCTCGTGGTCTAGGGGTTATGACGTCGCCTTGACATGGCGAAGATCGCAGGTTCAATTCCTGCCGAGCCCACCAATAGTTATGAATCTAGAATATAGACTATTCAAAGATGTAGGAAAATCGAATCCGCCCCTTCCCTTTGTTCTTCTTTCCTAGAAACTTGATTTGAGGTATCATCGAGGTATTCGAGACATGAGTGCCAGCACACGGACACAAATCGACTCCTTCTATCTCAACGACCCTTAGTTCGGTAATTGAAGATGGGATCCGATGCATGAATTTGGTATGCCTCATCTGTTCGTGGTCAAGTATTCGTGACCTGTCCCATTCGTGAACGTTCACAGATATGTTTGAAGTTATCACCGAGTTGGTAGCTTCAACAAGATCATCTGGATTGAACACACCCTTATCCTCAAACAGCAGGTCTACACGGGAGTTTTCAACTGTGAGTTGGTTTCCTACCGTCTCAGCCCCCCATAGATCCTCGGCAAGGGCAGATACGATATGTTGAGCTGTATGCATCAAGGTGTGTCCATTTCTTCGCTCAACATCGATTTGACAAGTCACAGTATCTCCAGTTTGAAACAAATCAGGATCATCTACTGGATGTAGAATCATGTTACCTGGCAATACCTCGTGAATAGCAGACTCAGCACTCTTGGAAGTCAATAGACCAGTATCTCCTGGTTGACCCCCTCCTCGTGGATAGCAGTAAGTTGACTCCAATAGCACATTGCTGCCTTCGAATCCTTCTATGCGTGCCTCAAAGGGGGGTGGGTCTGTACCNGGATGCCTAGACATATGCAATTTCTCTTGCATAGTATCACAATATTCGATCGAGTCCGAGATGGCCGTCAAACCCACCATTCAACAAGTCGTAGCTCAGAGCCTCACAGTCAGAAGTCATAGCCCTGTCACCATCAAATGGCCTCACCCACCCCCTGACCCAGCTAAGGATATTCGAAACACCAGAGCCGGGTTTCTCAGAGATCCTATCAATCGCTTCGGCCGAACATATCAGTTCATTCGCAAGCACTTGAGATAGTAATTGAGTTGACTTCAAGGAGCGATATGTTCCAGTTGCGCCCATTGAGACATGGTCTTCTTTACCCATACTGACTGGAACATTGGATGTAGTAGCAGAATTAGCCAGCAAATGCAATTCAGCAATACACGCAGCAGCTACATATTGGATAATCATGTATCCGCTTTCAAGTCCCTCAGTTTGAGCTAAGAATGCCTTTTGTCCACTCCAATTAGGGTCTAGGACCTGATTGATTCTCCTCTCAGATATACTGGCTAATTCGTGGCACGCAATAGCTATCGAGTCACTGGCGAGTGCGAGATTCTGTCCATGGAAATTACCTCCGCTGACAATGTCCACTGAGTCATTCTCAACAAAGACCAATGGATTGTCTGTAGCGCTGTTTATCTCAATCTCCAACATCCTTCTAGTTTCTGAGATCAGATCAATTACGGGCCCGTGAACCTGAGGTGCGCATCTGAAGCAGTATGCATCTTGAACGCGATCGCAATTGGAGTGAGATTCGTTGATCTCAGAGTCATTTACGAATTCTGCTATTCTAGCTGCTGAGATTGATTGGCCGCGCTGTGGCCTGTTCTGGTGTAGTCTGGGGTCGAAAGGTGCATGTGAGCCCCTAATAGCTTCAACTGAGCAAGCAGCACTAGCATCAGCGCCGAAGACCAACCTTTCCATATTCAGCAAAGTAATCCCAAGATATGCGCACATCTGGCTAGTGCCATTGATTAGCGACAATCCTTCCTTGGCTTGTAATTTGACAGGATTTAGGCCGGCAAGTGTAAGTGCTTCTAAGCTAGTCATCCTATGCCATCCAGACTCAGACTCAGAGTTGTCGGGATATCTGACCATGCATTCGCCCTCACCCAACAATGCCAATGACATATGGGAGAGTGGAGCTAAGTCACCGGAAGCCCCTAGAGATCCAATTCTGGGGACCACAGGTGCGATTCCAGAATTTATCATCTCAATTAGCATCTCAACTATCTCAGGGCGTATTCCAGATACACCTTTGGCAAGCGAATTCGCTCTGAATACCATCATCAGAAGAACATGCTCAGGATGCATCAGGTCACCTATGCCACAGGCATGGCTTCTAATCAGATTCGTCTGCAGATCTTCGAGATCATTACCATCAATACGAACTGAAGACATTGCTCCGAATCCGGTGTTGATTCCGTACACTACATCATCCGATTGGATGATATTTTCTATCGCGGCGCGAGAAGCCGACATAGCAGTCCTAGATTGGTCTGAAAGTACAGCTCTTGCCCATGGGCCTGTCGTTGGGTGCGCATGTGACACCGCGACTGCATCTTCTAGAGTCAATGAATGGCCATCAATCTCGACGTCGCGCACGTTTCAGCCACAAGAGTTGCTCAAATAGAGTCATCGAGACTTGAATACACTATCCAACACGTTGCTATCAACGATATTCGGCATAGTGACATCCAGTCTTTCATTCGATTCTGATGCTTTGGCTACAGTGCTCATTGCAGCATCATTGCGCGCCCATGATCTCCTAGTAAGGCCATTGATTACATCCCAAGATATCATGGATTGAATTCGATTTTCGGAATTATCACTCCCATCGATGACTAGTCCGAAACCTCCGTTAATCACCTCTCCCCAGCCAACCCCTCCGCCATTGTGCAAACTGGTCCAGGTCGCCCCCCTGAAGGAGTCCCCGACGAAGTTGTGGACCGCCATGTCGGCTGTGAACATAGAACCATCGCGTATGTTGGCAGTCTCACGATACGGGCTGTCGGTGCCCCCTACGTCGTGGTGGTCCCTGCCGAGTACAATGGGGGCTGAAACCCGTCCTTCCGAGATTGCCTTGTTGAACTCCAGCGCGATACTGGTTCGCCCTGACTCGTCAGCGTAGAGAATCCTCGCTTTGCTGCCGACTACCAGATCGTGCTTGTCCGCCTCGGATATCCACCTGATGTTGTCCTCGTACTGCGTGCGGACCTCGTCGCGGCATCCTTCGGCTAGTTCGCGAAGCACCGTGATGGCGATTTCGTCAGTGACCCTCAGGTCCTGAGTGGTGCCTGAGGTGCATACCCATCTGAATGGACCGAAGCCGTAATCGAAGCACATCGGACCCATGATGTTCTCGACATACGAGGGGTACCTGAACGTGCCATCCTCCTCCATGACATCGGCACCGGCCCTGCTGGATTCCAGCAGGAAGGCGTTGCCGTAGTCCCAGAACACGGTCCCCCTGGAGCTCAGCTCGTTTATGCTCTCGACGTGCCTCCTCAGCGAGGATCGAACAGCTTCCTTGAACGTCACCTGGTCCTGCTTGATCATACGCAGGCCATCCTCGAAATTGATATCCACTGGCATGTATCCTCCTAACCAGGGGTTGTGCAGACTGGTCTGGTCGCTTGCTAAGTCAGGGGTGATGTCGTTATCCACTAGGTATTCCAGAAGGTCGACTACGTTGCCCTGGTAACCCAGTGAAACTGCCTCCTTCCTAGAGATGGCTACCTGGGCCCTTGCAGCCAGCTCGCCGAGGTCCTCGTGCAATTCGGTAACCCAGCCTTGAGAGAACCTCTTGTTGGCAGCGACTGGGTCTATCTCCGCGATAATGCACACGGCCCCTGCTATCACTGCTGCCTTGGCTTGCGCTCCGGACATTCCACCCAGCCCGGAGGTCACGAACAGCACCCCTCCCAAGTCAGAGTCCTCTGGCAGGCTGAGGTACCTCCGTGCTGCATTGAGGATCGTTATCGTGGTGCCATGCACAATCCCCTGAGGACCGATGTACATGTACGACCCGGCAGTCATCTGTCCGTATTGAGATACGCCTAGAGCGCTCATACGCTCGTAATCGGTCTGGGAAGAGTAGTTAGGTACGACCAACCCATTGGTCACGATTGCCATTGGGGCGTCTTTGGAGGATGGGAACAGGCCCATTGGGTGGCCGGAGTACATCACGAGTGTCTGGTCCTCTCGCATGATGGACAGGTACCTCATGGTCAGCAGGTACTGCGCCCAGTTCTGGAACACTGACCCATTCCCCCCGTAAGTGATGAGCTCGTGGGGAAATTGCGCTACCGCAGGATCCAGGTTGTTCTGGATCATCAGCATCATCGCAGCGGCCGAGGTGCTGTTGGCGCCGTAATCGGAGATTGGTCTTGCTCGCATCTTGTAATCTGGCCTGAAACGATGCATGTAGATGTGGCCCAGCTCATCCAACTCGGTTAGGAACTCCCTGCCTAACTCCTCGTGCCATTCTACGGGAAAGTACCTCAGAACGTTCTCTATTGCCAATCGCCTCTCATTGTCAGTAAGCACCTCAGGCCTCTTGGGCGCATGCGGAACCGAGTCGTCCACCGGCTTCACATCGGGCATCGTCTTGGGGATGCCTATGGAGAAGTCGATCATGCTCACCATCCCAGCCGGCTCATGAACGACGTCCTGACGTCCTCGAGAGCGGTATCGCATCTTCCCATGGCCTCGTTAGCGCTATGTTCGATCTCGTCGACGTCCTCGCCATCGAGGTAGTCTGTGTTGATGCGTACGTTCATCTCTGCCATCCTCGCGGCTGTGTGAGTCAGTTCGGCGGATGATGCGAGGTCGGTTAGCGCGTTACTGTTGCATTCGCGGGACATTTCCAGAAGCTTGTGGAGCAGTTCGGAGGCAGAAACCAAGGTCTCTAGGGGAACAATGGCAGCTCCGATGGTAGCCTCCCTGATTGCTTGTCTCCGGGATTCCCGGAAGCCCTCGTTCTTGGGCGTCCTGTAGGCTGCCATGACCGAATCGAAGGCATCAGCGTCCCTATCGGCAAGTGCAAGGGAGTCACTGATCGCCTCATCTGACCGCTCGATAACCTCGCTGGCTATCTCATGGCCGTTTGACCACTTTTCGCTTGCCACGGTCAGTCTCGCCACCATCGCAGCCAGCGAATGCGCATGAGCTAGGCACAGGGCCGCCACGGAACCCCCTCCTGGGGTGGGTGAATCGGATGCTATCGAATCGAGAATCTCGCGATACCCATCATTCAACTATATCACCCAAATTTCTCTTAACAGCCCACTCTATGATACTGTTGTAGGCATCGAATTCCTCGAGTTCACTCAACATAAGGCCATTAATTGCTGATTGTACCAATGTGGCGTGATCAGCACTATCCGGCTCATTGTGATAGTGCCTGCCAGCACTGATCATAGCATTCAGGGGGACCAGTCCCACTAATTCTCCTGCTTCTGCTTTGAGGCCAATATTTCCTGCTTCCGTTCGGATGGCTTCAGTTACTGTATGCAACCCTGTAACATTGTGGTCCAACAGGTTCATTGAGACTTGGGCAGTATCTTCATTGTACATCCATCCCGCGGCTTGAAGCGATTGAAACATCCCTGGTTTCCTGACTGGATTACCGTCAACATCCTTCACCTTGTCCCCATTCTCGTCACGTAGAATTACACCACTAGTTCGAATGGTTCCAGCAATTGCGTTCGCCTTCTTCTTATCAGAAGTATCGAGGTTGACATTGTATGCAATCAGAATCTGACGAGCACCGGTTGCGGTGGCCCCCATTCTTGGTTTGAACTCTGCAGAACCGTAATCCGGGAACCATTCAGAACTGGTGATTTTACTCTGTAACCCCTCATATTCACCCCTTCGGATATCTGGTAGTCTAACTCTTTGATTGCTACGAGCAGATTCTGCATACAAGTATACGGGTAGATCAAGAAGCTCTGACACTGCCTCTGCATACCTCTCTGATAGGGAGATACAGGTTTCAATCGTAGCACCCTCTAGTGGGATAAATGGGACTACGTCGACAGCGCCCATTCTGGCATGCTCACCGTGATGTGTTCTCATATCGATTAATTCAATTGCAACTGCAGTACTTGAAACTGCAGCCTCCAGTACTGATTCTGGCGGACCGACCATTGTTACAACAGTGCGATTGAAGTCGTGGCCCATGTCTACATCTATTGAAACACCATCTACTGATTTTATGGAGTCTGTAATCGCATCGATAATGGTGAGGTCTCTACCTTCACTATAATTCGGGACGCACTCAATCAACATCGGGACCACATCGCCCCCTCGGGCTTACGAGTGATGAGGGTTGCTAATCATCGATACAGAGAATCGGGCCCGCTGTAATCCGACTCCTTTCGTTTGCTGTCGATCATAGAAATAGCATCTGTGAAGTCCTTGTGGTTGCACGAGGACCTGTCATCAGATATCGCTTGCATACCGGCTTCGATGACAACGGATTTGATTTCTGCTCCACTATATCCGTCAGTGGCAATCGCAAGTTTTCTGAAACTCACTCCTTTCAGTGGCATGTGCTTGCACTGAACATCGAATATCAGTTCCCTCGCCTCAGAATTTGGTAT
>JGI24816J26688_1000418_pt1 | contig 10848 bp, 10 predicted proteins | sample METZYME_3_250m_FD_26688 | JGI IMG/M metagenome (IMG submission 26688)
TATTGAGGTCCAAAAAAGTGAAGCACCAACAACAAAATCATTCGCTTTAATAAATAATAAACCTGATAATGAAGAATTGACCGATGAATTACGCGAGAATTATGATCGTTTGTTGACTGTTGTTTTTCAAATGATAATTGCCATCAATCCCGAATACAAATGTGCAACATATATGTTTGACCCCGCTTCAGGCGGATTAGTATTGCAAAAATCAACATTTAAAGAATTNCCAGAAAATATAAGCCAGGANGATCCACTCTGTAGTTCAATTCTTAACCAGGATGAACCTGTTTTAGTGCAACAAGCTGAAGCTAAAGAAAATTGGATAAATTTATTTGGNGAAAAAACATGGCGAGGGAGTGAATGCATGATGGGTGTTNGGTTGATGTACCATGAAGGCCCGGCTGGTTTGATGTACCATGAGCGCCCNGCTGGTTGCATGATTTTATTGGCCGACCATTTTAAAACGGTAAATGAACGGGACAAGGGAATTTTANCCTATTTGGGTAAATATATATCTACAGGCATAAACAGACTGCAACGCATAGAAAGATTNGTGACGGAAAAGGATTATCACCTAAGAATTGCAAATTTGTTTAATACGTTTGGTGTTAAATCAGATCAAAATGAATTATTTGAAAAAATAAGGGATCTATGTAGATCCTTTTTCCGTTATGATAAATTAACAATTACCCTATCAACTGGTAATGGATCTCAGGCTGTAGTGAAAATTGTCGATGGATTTAAAGAAGATTCAGACGTTGATGATATTATTGAAATAGAAAATACGTTGCATGGATTACCTTACACCTCTGGCCAGATTATAAATTCTGCGGATTGGGCTACTAAATATTCTGTAAAGGGAAGATTCATACCGGGCGATAGTGAACAATTCAAATTTAATACTATACTGGCTGCACCGATAGTAAAAGATAATGATGTGCAGGGTTCCATTGCAGTTGAAAGAACTGAAATGAATCCATTTTCTGATAGGGACTTTGCATTACTAGAAGTATTGACTGAGACAGCAAGTTCAATTTTGTCATGGCAATCAGAATATGATATAATGCATAAAAGTGCCATCCATGATGGTTTGACAGATTTGTTAAACCATAAGGCATATCAGGAAAGATTTGTTGAGGAATTAAGTCGCGCGAAACGATTTAAACAAAATCTAGTTCTTCTAATTCTTGATTTAGACAAATTCAAGCGTATTAATGATACCTATGGACATCTATATGGGGATTATGTATTAAAGGATGTGGCAAAAATATTGAAAGAAAGTGTTCGTAACATTGATATCTGCGCTCGCTACGGAGGCGAGGAATTTGCAATTGTGTTGGTGAATACCGATATTGAAAATGCCCGCCCGGTAGCCGAAAGGATAATTGAAAAAGTTGCGGAATATCATTTTAATAAAGATGGGATTGAGGAACATATGACAATTAGTGCTGGAATGTCAGAATACCCAAAAAATTCAACGGATGGTAAAGCTTTGATTGCCCATGCAGATTTAGCTATGTACGAAGTAAAAAAGAATGGTGGCAATGGAGTAATAGCACATGGCGATTATTAATTATTAAATATGATTTTGTTCTTCTAATTGTATAAAATATTCAACATTATGATAATCAGACACAATTTTAAATTACTGATACTTTGGGCAATTTTTATTCTAACTGGTTGCGCTGATAAACCACCAGTCATTCCCGGGGATTTAGAGCCAGTTAAACGTGAAGTTTTAGCACCTGAACCAAAGGAGAATCCGCAAGCTATAGCTCATTTTATGGATGGTCAGCTTTTCATGGTCCAGGGTAATTATTCCATGGCTATTTTAGAATTTCAGGATGCAATGGAACTTGATCCAAAGGCTGCCGCAATAACGGTGTCAATGGCAGAATGTTACTGGAAACTGGGTAAAGTGGATAAATCAGAAGACCTGTTATTGAAGGCTATTAAGCTTGAACCAGATGATATTGAAGCCAGGGAAATGCTAGCTAACCAATATATCTACCGCAATCAGCAGAATAAGGCTATTGAACAATTTTCAATATTGGTGGATCTTGCACCTGAAGGTGATGCTACATATATAATAGCATTAGCAAAACTTACCTTAGCGCAGAATAAAATTAATGAAGCGATCGCTTATTTTATAAAAGCCTACGATATAGATCAGAACAGGATTGATATACTAGAAGAAGCTGCAAATTTATCATTACGTTCACGGCAGTTAGACCAGGCCCGTAATTTATATAAAAGACTGATAAATATTGACAAAAACAACGCTTATTATTTATCCACTTATATTGATTTAATGGTAATGCGCGGAGATTATGATAATGGAGTAATTGCCTTGGAATCGCTGATTGAGCTTGAAGGAGAAACTCCTGAACGTTTATCACAACTTGGTATTTTATACTATAAATTAGGCAATTCATTAAAAGCGAAACCATTATTCGAGAAACTGGTGGAAATAGCTGATGCTGACGCAACAGTTCTGCACTTTCTTTCCAGTATATACCTTGAGCAAAATAATCTGGATTCAGCTATCGTAATTGCTTATCAGATAATAGATCATTTCCCATCTGATCCACGAGGTTATCTTGATGCAGCTTTGGTAGAATTGAATAGAGAAAACCCAAGTGGTGCAATTGATATTCTAGATCCAATAAGTGAAAAGTTTCCAAAAGAATTTTCTGTTCAATATCTGTTGGGCAGTAGTTACCAGCAATTAAAAGAATATGATAAAGCCACCAAATTATTAAGAAGATCGCTTACAATTTATCCTGATTCAAGGGGGGCCCGCCACACTTTGGCAATCGCTAGCGATGCAATGCAATATTGGAGTGAATCGGATTCTTTATATGAGGGATTGATTGCTTCTGATACAAATGATGTTCAAGCTCTTAATAATTATTCATACAGTCTAGTAGAGCGCAATACTCAATTAAACAAATCGCTGGAAATGTCTAAAAAAGCAATTGAAATGGAACCAGATAATGCAGCCTATCTTGATACAATTGGCTGGATATACTTTAAATTAAATAATGCACAAAAAGCATTATATTACATTCGCCGGTCAATTGAATTGGAAGGTAAAAATGCGGTGGTATTGGAGCATTTGGGTGATGTGTTGAATTCTGCTGATCAAATGGATGAGGCCAAAACAATTTATCTTAGAGCCTTGGATCTGGATAAGAATAATGATGTATTAAAACAAAAAGCAGGAGTAATTCCTGATTAAATTTTGGTTTCTTTCATTTATTTTTATTTTCAGCTGTAGCAAAATAAGTAATGATTTGCCAGATATACTAACACCAACAAAATCCAGTATGACTATTGACAAATTGGTGTCTGTTTACGGACAACTACGGGGTACAGGGCGGTTGACAGTTATGGGGAAACGTTCTGGAAAATTTAATTTTACTTTCACCTCTGATAGTCGTGATACATTTTTACAATTTCGAGATATGTTAGGGCGTAAAACCTTGTTTATGGAAATACATGATTCATCCTTGACTGCATGGGATATGATCCAAAATGAAAAATATTCAGAAATAGCGCTGGTAGTACTTTTCCCATTCCTCGAATTTCTTGATGCAGACGGTTTGACAAAAATACTTTGGGGCGTTGTCCCTGATATTAATACGGATAACAATACAAAATTAGAATTCGAAAATGCTAATACTAATTTCCATTTTGAAACTGAGCGAGANCGTGTGGGATATTTGACACGAAAAATTAATTTTTCACAAGGCATCGGNTCCNATAATTTTGAAGTGATTATAACACAGAGAGAATTCGGTACAAGTTATCCTCATTTAGTACGAGTTATCCCAAAATCTGTACCATTTGTTAATCCATGATAGTTAAATGAGTAATACTATTTCCATTATCATACCCGTTTATAATGAAAAGGAATCCTTGAAAGAACTTTACAGTGAAATTCGATCTGCTACTGGATCATTTTCTAAACGTGAAGTTTTGTTTATCGATGATGGCAGCACAGATGGAACAACAGAATTACTTCAAACAATGGCGGAAGAATACCTTGAAGTAACTCTAATTCAATTTTATCGTAATTATGGTAAGGCAGCTGCCATAGCTGAAGGCTTCAACCATGCTACCGGAGATTACATTGTAACCATGGATGCTGATCTTCAGGATGATCCCTCCGAAATAAATAATTTAGTTGAAAAATTGGATGAAGGATATGACCTGGTATCGGGTTGGAAAAAAACAAGACGCGATCCACTGACCAAACGTTGGCCCTCAAAATTTTTTAATTTGGTAACCCGTTTAATGACTGGAGTGAAAATACATGATTTTAATTGTGGATTAAAAATTTACAGGCGAGCTGTTGTGAAAGCCGTTGAAATCTATGGTGGTCGCCATCGTTATATACCCGCGTTAGCGGGACAAAAAAACTTTAAAGTTGGTGAAATTGAGGTGAATCATCGCCCAAGGAAATTTGGTATCACAAAATATGGTGGATCACGTCTATTACATGGTTTTTTCGATCTTGTATCCATACTATTTATTGATCGTTTTGACCAAAGGCCTTTACATCTTTTCGGATTCTTTGGTCTTTTGAGTTTCTTAATTGGTCTTATTATTGAAATTTATGTCCTTTATCTCAAATATGATTTAGGTGAACCGTTTCAAAAGCATATGGCACTTCTTGTTTTTGGCGTAATGATAATTGTAATTGGTATACAATTTTTCTCTATTGGTCTTCTTGGGGAAATGCATACACGTAGTAACCAAAAGATTGAAAATAGAGTTCAACGTCTTATCAGATAATTCATATTTTTTGAAATCTTCGTTGAAGAAGTATTTGGATAAATCAAAACGATCCTAGCATTATGAAAATCGTATTAGTTGGGCCTTTCCCTCCATTCAGAGGAGGAATATCCGATTTGAATGTTGCACTGGCACATCATTTATCCAAAAGGCATGAGATACATGCAATCAATTTTACAACCCAATATCCTAAAGTCTTATTCCCAGGAAAAACTCAATTTAAAAAAGGAGATCATGCCCTAGAAGTTGATAGTATCAGATGTTTAAGCTCGATCAATCCTTTCTCCTGGCGAAAAACTGCTAATAAAATAATTGATTTAGAGCCTGATTTGGTTTTATTCAGTTTCTGGCTGGCGTTTTTCGCACCAGCATTTTCTGGAGTAGCAAAGAAAATAAAAAAATATTTGGATGCTACAATCATGGTGATTTGCCATAATATTATACCACATGAAGAGCATCTACTTGATACGCGACTAACGAAAAGATTTTTTGGTTTTATAGATTCATTTGTTGTTTTATCTAATAAAGTAGAAAATGAATTATTGAGTTTTGTACCCGGTGCAAAATATAAATATAGCCCCCATCCTGTTTATAACATTTTTAAGAATACACTTTCAAAAGAGCAAGCTAAAGCAGAATTAAAAATAGCAACAAAAAAAGTTTTATTATTTTTTGGTTTGATAAGAAAATACAAAGGATTAGATATACTTATAAATGCCATGGAAAAAATCAATACTGAGCTTGAGGATTATACATTACTGATTGTTGGAGAATGTTATGAGAATAAAGACAAATATATCGATTTAATTAAAAAGGCTGGTATTACTGATAATGTTCATTGTCATTATTCTTTTGTTCCAGATAATGAAGTTGGAAAATATTTTTCTGCATCAGATGTAGTTGTATTACCCTATAAAACTGCTTCACAAAGCGGGATTGTTCAAATAGCTTATCACTTTGATACTCCTGTTATAGTAAGCAATGTAGGGGGATTACCTGAAATTGTTGATGAAGGGAAAACTGGTTATTGTGTTGAACCAAGTTCAAATGCATTTGCGAAAGCTATTAAAGCATTCTATGAAAAGGATAATATAAGTGAATTAAATTCGAACATATCAGATTATAAATCTCAATTTTCCTGGAATGCCATGGTCAATGCGATCGAGGAATTAGTGAATGTCCACTGATTTTTCAGTCACCGTCATTGTCTTAAATTGGAATGGAAAAGAGCTGACAATCAAATGTATAGAATCATTAAAAAAGGTGAATTATTCGAATATTAATATTTTAGTTGTTGATAATGGATCAACTGATGGGTCCGTGGATACNTTAAAGGAGAAATTTCCAGAAGTTTCTATNTTAGCTTTGGAAAATAACTTAGGATATGCTGGTGGAAATAACCGTGGGTTTGATTCACTCGAANCCGATCCNCCTAAATTCGTAATTTTTCTGAATAATGATACNATTGTTGACGAGAACTTTATTGAGCCTTTGGTGAAACAGCTATTGACTAAAAAGCATGCTGGTCAGACTGTACCAAAAATATACTATGAAAACGATCCACAATTNATATGGTATGCAGGAGGTANTGTTAATTTATGGACAGGATCGATATATCACTCAGGAATTCGTCAAAATGATGGTCCAGACTACAGTAAAACACACAAAACAAAGTATGCGACTGGCTGTTGTTTTTGCATGCACTATNACGAATTCAAAGAGTTTGGTGGGTTTGATGAGAACTTTCCCATGTATGCGGAAGATGTAGATCTTTCCTTATGGATAAGATCAGCAGGAAAACAGATTTGGTTTGTGCCTGCTTCTAAAATATGGCATAAAGTATCTGCATCTATTGGCGGTGAGTTCTCATTTGGTAAGCTGGTCCGAAAAGCAAAAGGTATATTTCTTCTTATTAAAAAACATGCTAATCCAATTCAATGGATAACAATTACGATATTATTACCTATCCAGTTTATTATGATTATAAAAAAATTGATATTTAAGATTAGACGATAATCACTAATAAATTTTGAGTTTACACAAAATATACAAAAAGATTTCTTGACTTGGGATGATTATTACTTCCAGTATCAAAAAAATCTAGCAAGAGAATATTATATTCCATTATTAAAAAACTGGGGCGTTGGTATTAATGGTAAAACAATACTTGATATTGGTTGTGGAAATGGGGGTTTTATTACTGCATTTTCAGAGTATAATTGTTCATGTACTGGTGTCGAAATAAATAACTTTAATTGGATAATAAAAGATTCTGTTAAGTTTCTCGTTGGCGATATAACAGACTCTAGTTTTAATAAATATATTTCTAAAAAATATCATCTAATTATTCTTCGCGATGTAATTGAACATATTCCGTTGGATAATAAGACTATTTTTCTGGAATCGGTTTTATCGCTTATGTCTAAACAAACAAAATTATTGATTACATTTCCGCCATTNTACTCTGCTTTTGGATTACATCAACAATCAATTTTGAAATCAAAATTCAAATATTTTCCATTTTTATCCTTATTTCCTCATACATTAATAAAAATAATATTGGGTACATNTCAAGATAAGGACTCAATTTCAAAATTGAAGGAAATACAAAATAGTCGTATGACAATAAATCATTTCACGAATCTTATATCTGAATTAGGATTNGAAATATTAAACAGTGAAAAATACTTTGTTAGACCAAGTCACGAGATCCGTTATGGTTTAAAAATGCGGAAAATTAAAAAATTAGATAATTCTATTTTAAATGAATTTCTAATTTCCGGATGTACTTATTTATTAAGAGGAAATATATCTGAATAATAATTTTTTGTAATAGTAATAAATTAATTAGAGTGCTTGGTTATAGTAANATTNGGTAAATCTATAAATAAAAGGTATTTTATCCTAAATTGTCAAGGATCGGGTACTTATTTATCCATTAAATACAGAAGTATAGAATTATATCATTCTAATTCAATAGTGGTTATTAAGTAATAAAATTAATGAATAATAAATATTTTACTAGACATGGTACATGATTTAATATGAAAGTTCTACTGATAAACAATGGTGAGGAAGAAATTAAGTATCCTTCCTGGATTCCAAATCATCCAAAGTTTAGAAAGTGGTATGGGCTCCGCAAGGGCCAATTTAGTATGTCTGAAAAACGGTTTCCAATAGGACTAGGATATCTTTCAGCAATGTTAAAACAAAATAGCCATGAAGTACATTTACTGGATAGATATGCGGACCCTGGAATATGGACAGATAATCTTGACGATTATGAGTTTATTGGGATTTATGCTTCCACTCCACTTTTTGCGGATACAATAAAAGTCTTGGACTTACTTAAAAATCGAAGCAATGGCCAAAAAATCGCTGTTGGCGGCCCTCATGCGACTGTATTTCCTCAAACAATCCCCAATTGGGTTGATTATGTGGTACAGGGTGAAGCAGAGTATGTTATAAATGGACTAGTTGAGGGAGAATGGCCTTCCGGGACTTTGCTTAAAACCCCACGGATTAAGGATTTAGATCATTTGCCACGAGCAGATTATAATTTATTTATGGATAATCCACGTTCTTACAAATGGAACATACCTTTTACTGATCATGAGCCAATATTTCTTATGAACACATCACGGAGCTGTCCTTATAGATGTTCATTTTGTGATGTTCGAGATATATGGGGAAAGTTATGGACAAAGCAAAGTCCTGAACGGGTAGTAGCGGATATTGAATATCTTAAAAATACATACGACATCGCTGGAGTCTATTTTCGAGAGGATATTTTTACGGCGGATAAGCAACGTGTTAAAGAAATTTGTGAATTACTAATTAAAAAGGATTTAAGTATTGTTTGGGCATGCGAAACGAGAGTCGATTGTGGAGCTTACCCCGGCATGCTTGAGCTTATGTCAAAGGCCGGTTGCAGGGGAATTTATGTAGGAGCGGAGCATTTCAGTCAAAAAATGCTTAATATATTTAATAAGGATATACAAGTTGAACAGATAATAAAAACATGTGAAAATGCAAAAAAACACAATGTTGTGGTCGCCATGAGTCTTATAATTAATCATCCGGAGGAGACATCATCCGATCGGAAGGAAATGAAACGTGGGTTAAAAATTACAAAGCCTGAAATAGTTTGGAAGAACAAATACAGGAGTGAATTTCGGACTGACAGCAACACAAAATTTAAATCCTATCCACCAAGGGATGTTACAGTTATAGACGATATACCTGGAGTTTGGTATGGCCAAAAAGATCGGGTTTGAGGATGAATTATATGGGATTATTCAGCACTTCAATATATTTTATTTAATTCTATAATTTTACCATCGCAGATTATATTAAAGCAGTGAGGATCTGTGGATATGGATATATTTTTTCATTAATTAATGGGAGTCTTTTTCCATTATTAGATAAATTATTTTGAAAAAAGATTAAAACAGTTAAGGAATTGTTTTGATTCATCTTTTAGTTATTCATTATCAAACATTAGTTTAATAAAAAAATTATTATATTAATTGATCATTGAAGTAATAGGTTAATAATGAGAGAATATTTCAAGAAAATACCTGTTTTAGTATGGGTAACAAATATTTTTAGTTCAATTAAAATAATAATTCAATATTCCATTGGTATAAATGTAAAAACCCAAGATGAAAGGGCAAATCCTAGTGATGGCGAGTGGGAAAATAATCCGTGGGCAATCGTTTTTAAGAAACGATGTGATTTTGCAAAAAATTATACTCATAATAAGAACGTTTTAGATTTATGTTGTGGTACCGGGTGGACAACTTTTGAAATTGGGAAAATAGCCAATCAAGTAATCGGTGTAGATTATTCAGATGAAGCTCTTGAAATTGCAAGGAGTAAGTACGGTGGAAATAAAATAACCTATAAAAGAATGAATGCATTAGCTTTGGAATTTTCAAATGAATCATTTGATTCGATTGTAAGTATGGAAGCAATCGAACATTTCACACAGCAAGATGGTAAAAAGTTTATAAGAGAGGCATACCGAGTATTAAAAAATGAGGGCATTTTTATTGGTAGTACGCCTCAAGTAGAAAACAGAAACCCTATAAATTTATTGGCGCTGAGAAAAATTGACCCATTTCATTTATTTCTATATTCAGAGAAGATATTAGAAAATGTTCTGTTAGAAATATTTAATGAAGTTGAAGTCACTCCACAAAAAGAAGGATGGCTATTATTTATTGCTAGAAAATGAATAAGCAGCAAATCACCCATTATATTAGTTTCTTTAAAGATAAGAACTACTGATTTTATTTGTAATGTATGGATCGGTAACGAAATTGGGATATAATAAATTATAATATTAATAAAAGTGAGCATGGTCTACTTGGTTATATCTCTAATTTTCAGTAACCATTGAATAAGCTAATTCTTAGTTAATAAACCATGATAATTATTTTAATTTCAGGTCACTTTCATCATTAGGTTGAAAAATGTCTCATAATCACTCTTTATCTGTTTTGATGGCCATTAATCGCGATGATGGGTTATTGGGTGAAACAATAAATAGTATTTTATCACAGACTTATAAAGACTTTGAGTTTCTTATTATTAATGATGGAACAGACAACGGTGTGATCGAAACTGTATCTAAATATAAGGATATACGCATAAAGTTGATCGATATTCCAAAATTGGGTTTAACAAAGGCATTGAACCATGGAGTAAAACAAGCTAGTGGTAGTTATATCGCAAGACAGGATGGCGGCGATATTTCCGATTTAAACCGGTTAAAGAATCAAATTGAATTTTTCGATAATAATCCCGAAGTGGGATTGGTTGGAACATGGATTAGTGAATACTCTGAATTCGGAAACCATTTAGGTAATATTGAATTTCCAACAACTGATATTGAATTAAAAAAACACCTTCCTTTTCAAAATGTTTTTTGTCACGGGTCAGTCATGATAAATACAAAAATTATTAAAATTCTTGGGGGTTATAGAGAACCGTTTATAAAAGCCCAAGACTACGATCTATGGTTAAGAATTTCTGAAAGAT
>JGI24816J26688_1000423_pt1 | contig 10821 bp, 10 predicted proteins | sample METZYME_3_250m_FD_26688 | JGI IMG/M metagenome (IMG submission 26688)
CGAGCGTTTTCTGCGGAATTGAATAATCTGTCACGGATTACATCTCTTGGGTTTGAGAGGTCTTGATCCGCGGGTCAATAATGCGATAGACCATGTCTGTTAGAAGGTTGGCAACAACCACAACCAGTGACGAGAAGAACAGGATTCCGAGAATCGTTGGTGTGTCGCGGGCAACGATGGCCTGAACCGCAAGCGTTCCAAGTCCAGGCCAACTGAAAACAGTTTCTACCAGCACTGCACCCGACACGATGCCGGAGAATACCAGGCCGGCCGTGGTGACGACCGGCAGTAGTGCATTCCGCAGGGCATGTTTGAAAACCACCTGAAATTCAGAAAGCCCCTTGGCCTGTGCAGTACGAACGTAGTCTGATCCCAGAACGTCCAGCATGCTGGCCCGCGCCAAGCGACTATAGAGTGCGATAAAAATTGAAGCGAGCGTCAACATGGGTAACACCAGGTGATGTAATACATCGGCCATGTACGCGAACCCTGTTCTTTCAACTGTAACGTCCACCATGTTGCCGATCGGAAATAAAGGGATCATCGATGCGAACAAGATGATGAGCATGATGCCGGTCCAGAATACCGGTGCTGCATATCCGACGAGGGAAAGGATAGTAACAAAATGACTGGCGAGCCCGTTCGGTTTTCGAGCCGCAATCACACCGAGTACTACGCCGATCAATATTGAGACAACTTGGGCGCTGATAATAAGCAGTAGTGTTGCCGGAAGTTTTTCAAGAATCAGCGTGGTAACGGGTTGGTTGTAATAGAAAGAGTAGCCTAAATCGAGTTGGGCAACGCTGTAGAAATATTTCAACATTTGTTGCCACAACGGAAGGTCGAGTCCGTAATCTTTGCGAATCTGGGCCATCACTTCGGCATCCAGTCCACCTGCGTCCTGTGCGATGGTGTCTGCAACATCGCCGGGTGCCAGGTGCATCAACAGAAAATTCAGTACCAGGACTGCAAGCAGCAATCCAAGGCCTAACCCAAATCGCCTTAGAGTAATGACTAAAAACTGCATAACGCCTTTAAGAATGAAGTCCTGAACCCGAAACAGAAATGCCTGCTGCTAGGCAGCAGGCATTTCAAGAACCGCATTAGATCCCGCCGAGGATCAATTCTTCAAATAGACCTCGTCCAGCGGTGAGCACGTACCCCAGATCGTCGCCGGTGGATTGCCGACCTTCGTGTGATTGAAGATGGTGTGATAGGGCACGGTATCGGTGAAGTAGATGGGCACGTCATCTGCGATTATTTTCTGCGCGCTTGAGTAGAGTGCGATCCGCTTCTGCTGATCATTTTCCTGGCCAGCTTTGGCGAGTATCGCATCGACCTGGGGTTGCAATACTGTTGCGTATTTGACCAGATCACGCCGTTCTTTGCGTTATTGCAGAGGTAGGTGCGGTGCACGCCGATCACGGGATCTCCCCAGTTAAACACCACGTCCACAGTCATGTCGAAGTCCCAGGTTGAAACAGTCTTGGCCCAGGCTGGAAACCCAGCAGATGTTCTAACCGTCACATCGATGCCAATCTTTTTTAGTTGTGGTTTCATGTATTCGGCCATGGGCTTGGCGCTGGGCCAACCGAAGTCGATCGTCAGCGGAAAACGCATGCCATCAGCACCGCGAGCGTAGCCCGCTTCATCCAGCATTGCATTGGCTTTGTCGAGGTCGAGGTCGTAGCGCGCTACATTGGGTTCATGAAAAATACTGTCCGGGTGAATGCCGGTGTATGCGGGTCTTGAAGTACCCATCATGACAGCGTTCACTAGAAAATTTCTATCAACGGCATAGGCAATTGCTTGGCGAACGCGTTTATCGCTAGTGGGCTTCTTTTTGGTATTGAATGCTAGCCACGTTATCGGGCCGATCGCGGCATAGCCTTGGTCCGTTGCCGTCAGGTGGGAGACATTCTTGGAGTGCAGAATATCCTGTGGCGTCGACTCAAATGCAGACAGGTGGATTTCCCCGTTCTCGCGTCCAAGAGAGCGGGCAGACGGGTCTTTGATAATTCGTATCACGAGCTTGTCCAGGTAGGGACGACCCTCTATAAAGAAATTTTCATAGCGCTCCATGATGATGTGTTGATCTCGCACAAACTCGATCAGTTTGAAAGGTCCTGAACCCACAACGTCCTTCGAGTTACGTGGATGCTTTTTGGGATCCTGGCCATCACCATAAATATGCTCTGGAATAATCGATCCNAGTTGCGAGGACAGCGCCAGCATCAGCGCCGGGTGTGGCTGCGATAACTTAAATACGACTGTGTTGGCGTTTGGCGTCTCGACACTTGAGACCGCGCGGAACATGGTTTTAAAGGGATGATTCGCCTTGATCGTCTTGATGAAAAGGCCACATCCTTCGAGGTGATAGGCGTGCCATCATGGAACGTGGCTCCCTCAACCAGATTGAAGGTAACCGCTAGTCCATCGGCAGAGGTCTGCCATGATTTGGCAAGATAGGGATGCGCATTCCATTTGTCGTCAAAGCGAACCAAGGTTGCGAACAACTGGGCACCCGGCGCACCGGTCGCGATGCCCGATTGCACCGCCGGATTAAGGTGCCTTGGNGTGGTGCCGATGGACCACACCAGTGTTCCGCCACGTTTGGGTGTTTCGGCTTGCACNCTCACGGCCGACAATGCCAGCAACAATGTTCCAAACAGCGAAATTAATTTTATAGTTTTTATTCGCATTGTAGTTTCTCCTAACATAGAGGGTTAAAGAAAATTGTCATGCCAAAACACATCANATAATGAAGTGGTTATGACAGACTGTTGGTTTTAAAAAACTTCCTTAGAACAGAAAGAATGAGAGCATTAGACAGCAAAAGAATTTAAATGTAAAGAAAAATATTATTTTAAATTGTAGAAGTATGTAAAAAGTTGTCATTCCCNCGGAGCTTGTCCTCTACCTGATCGGGGAGCGGGAACCNAGGAACTTGTATTTATCTGAAATGCTTGTCCTCTACCTGATCGGGGAATAGATTCATGCTTTCGCAAGAATGACAAACAAGTGTGGTATTTTGACTTTGTATGGGTTAATCAACAATGAGTTTCCTGAAATAATTCAGAATCAGATGGAGAGAGGAACATTAATGGGACGAGACTGTGTTTCCGAAAGAATCGCGACCACAGTGCCTGATTCGACCTTGCAGTATTCAAAAACTGAAGCGAATGTCTCAATCCATTTGCCTTCTATCCGCTCTTGCAACTTATATATTCCTTTCTTTCAGAGCATCACCTTTAGGCGATACAGNCCATTTTGTATGAAATTAAATCTTGATTCCACAATAATTAATACTTTCATAAACCACAGGAGTCCATTTTTTCATATCCAGTGCTATTTATTTTAACGAAAAGATTTACAACTTATTGCAAAAATCGGAATTTTATGTCACACTCGCAAATTGATCATAGAAATCTTGCTGATTTTATAGTTCGGTAGTTAAATATTTAAAACATTACTACATAGAAAATTAAATTAGATTAAGTGGGTTTAACTCCAACATAAACCACATCTCATGCGAAACATAATGTAACTCAAATAGCGAAGCCACAGGTTGGAACTGGCAGCTAAAACACCGTAAAATCAGGAATGCTGGAACGACTGCATGAAGTCGCTCCGGATATGATTGAAGAATGGAGTCAAACCAAACAAGCACCCAAAAATGCTGCCTGGATGCACGATGGCCCTTATGGATTAGCTGAATTGAACGAATAGGCGAAGTATATATGAAACTGGAATCCCAGATAATAGATTGTGATAGTCCACAGAGATTAGCCAATGATTCCGTATTCTGTTTTTTATCAATTCCTGGACGGAATCGTGCCGTCATGGAAATCGAAATCCTGTAATCTCCCCAGGTATTCGGTATTATTTTGTCAGGGAGAGTTCTTTTATTATTAGGAGATAGTATGAAAAAGTTAATTGCCGCCATAGTGGTTCTTTCTGCAACCGCATTGTTAATTGCATCCAGCATACAGGCGAAAACCACCCTTCGTTTGTCAAACTGGATTCCACCAAAACACCCGATTGCAGCATTTATGATTTATCCGTGGGCCGAGAACGTGGAAAAGGCCACCAACGGACGAGTAAAAATCAATATCCTCAAAAAAGCATTGGGTAAGCCCCCTGCGCATTTTGATCTCGCCAAAGACGGAATAGCGGATATTTCATGGGGCGTTCATGGATATACTCCTGGACGTTTCGTCTTGACCCAACTCGTTGAACTTCCTTTTCTGGGAGATGACGCAGAAGCACTTTCAGTTGCTTACTGGCGTGTACACCAAAAATATCTTGCTGCAGCAAATGAGCACTCCGGTGTGAAGCTCCTGGGCTTGATGACGCACGGACCGGGACATATTTACAACTCCAAACGTGCCATCAATATGCCGGGTGATTTAGAAGGATTGAAAATCCGTGTCGGAGGTGGGGTGGTTTCTGACGTGGGCAAAGCCCTGAACATTGTAACCATCCTTAAATCTGCCACCAAGTCTTATGAAATCCTCTCCCGTGGAGTAGCAGATGGTATCTTTTTTCCAAAAGAGTCAATCAAATCTTTTAAAATCAGTAAGCTCCTCAAGTATGCGACCTACATTCCTGGCGGACTCTACAATACAAGTTTCTTTCTTGTAATGAACGAAAAGAAATGGAACAAGTTGAGTGCACAAGATCAAAAAGCGATCATGAGCGTTTCCGGTGAAGCGTTTGCAAAACTTGCTGGAGCAGGATGGAACAAAGCTGACCGTGCAGGTTTAGCTGCCATGAAAGCTTCAGGAATGGCAGTCCAAACCGCGAGTAGTGCCATGATGGCAAACTTACGCCAAAAACTTTCCGGAATTGAAGCGAAAGTTGTTGGACGTGCAAATGCGAAAGGCGTAGATGGTGCGGCCGCGTTGAAAATGCTCCGTGCAGAAGCTGCAGGATATTAAGGCTTTAAACACAGGGTAGTCATGTCAGAGACATTCGAAACTCAGAATCCTGCTCCACTTACACGCTGGGAAATCGTGCTGGATCAGTTTCTGGGTTTCCTGGCAGCAACAGTGTTGATGCTGCTGATGATTGTCACTTTTATTGATGTTACGGGGCGCTACCTTTTTTTAGCTCCTCTGCCCGGTGCTTTTGAAATGACAGAAATCATGATGGCCATGCTGATTTTTGCGGGATTGCCTCTTGTTTCCCGTGCGAATCAGCACGTGACAGTCAATTTAATCATAGGTCTTTTGTCTCCCAAAATCCGGCATTTCCAACGTCTGATTACACAAATCATAATGGCCCTCGTTTTTGGAGTGATGGCCTGGCGCATGTGGATCAAGGCCGCAGAAATGCTGGTTCAAGGTGATGAAACTGCTTATTTGCTGATACCAATTGCACCCGTTGCATTTTTTATGACGATATTATTAGGAGTAAGTTCACTGATTGTTGCCATTCAATTTGCAAGGATTATTCGCGGCAAAGAGCGGCAATGAAAGATCATTTTCTCTCCATTTTCTATCCCAAAAGAGTCCCATCGAAATTTGGTTAAGCGGCATCGTCATTTTGATGGTGATTATGTTTATCGGTGTTCCGATTGCGTTTGCAATGGGAATTGTCGGATTTTTTGGTTTGGTCGGTATTATCGGCTGGGATCCGTCTTTGGCCATGATTGCCAGCGTGACCATGGAAACAGGATTGGATTATGGGCTTTCCGTGGTTCCACTGTTTATTTTGATGGGAAATTTTGTGACCCATGCCGGACTGTCGGATGAATTATACGCTGCATCAAATGCATGGCTTGGACACCGTCGTGGGGGTTTGGCGATGGCAACGGCATTGGCCTGCGGCGGGTTCAGTGCGGTTTGCGGAAGTTCCTTAGCTACAGCAGCCACCATGACAAAAGTCACCATGCCGTCGATGCGTAAATACGGTTATGCCGACTCGTTGGCAACGGGAGTGATTGCGGCAGGCGGAACGCTTGGGATCCTCATCCCTCCAAGTGTGATTCTGGTGATCTATGGAATCATGACCCAGCAGGACATCGGCAAGCTATTTGCCGCCGGAATAATCCCGGGCATAATTGGAGTACTTGGATACATGGCTGCCGTTTGGGTGGTGACTGCTTTCAATCCTGAACTCGGTCCAAAAGCGGAACGTGTTCCCATGCTCGAACGATTCTATTTGCTGAAAGGGATATGGGGTATCGTACTCCTGTTCATTCTTGTAATCGGTGGTATTTATCTGGGGGTATTTACTCCAACTGAAGCGGCAGGTATTGGAGCAAGCGGTGCTTTTTTGTTTGCTTTGGGGCGAAAACGGCTTTCGTGGAAGACGCTCTACGTCGTGCTGGTAGAATCGGTCCAAACAACAGCAATGATATTTTTCATACTTATCGGTGCCATTTTATTTTCAAATTTTGTTAATATAGCAGGACTTCCGGATGACCTGGCAAATTTTATTGAAACACTGGGCTGGACGCCATTGGCAGTCCTTTTCTGTATTTTGGGGATCTACCTGATTCTTGGTGCTGTACTGGAAAGTTTATCAATGATTTTACTCACGGTACCAATTTTTTATCCCATTGTTGAAGGACTGGGTTTTGATTTGATTTGGTTTGGAGTAATTGTGGTTGTTGTCACAGAGATCAGTCTCATAACTCCACCGATTGGNCTCAATGTGTTTGTAATCCGCTCCGTTCTTCCGGAAGTTCCNACGAGTACGATTTTTAAGGGAATCATTCCTTTTTTGATTGCGGATGTAATTCGTTTGGCTTTACTGGTTTTTGTNCCGGTACTTGTGCTGCTACTGCCTTCATACATGCCATAGCCAAACCACTTATACTTAAAAAGGGNTAAATTTGCAGGTTNAAAAAGGGGAGTTGATCTACTTTTAACCATACAAAATTAGTCTTCAATTTTGAAAACCTATGCCGGACAACAATCCAATCTTCGAGTTTCAACACAGTCCTGATCAGGATTCGGCAAGTCCCGTAAGACACCCCGTGGTGATTGCAGGTGCAGGTCCGGTTGGGTTGACTTTGGCAATAGACCTAGCTCTCAAGCAGGTTCCGGTAGTTTTGCTGGAAGCACTGAACACAATCAGTGACGGTTCCCGCGCGATTTGCTTTGCTAAGCGTACCTTGGAAATATTCGAGCGGTTAGGGATGGGGCGGCGCTTACTGGACAAAGGAGTTACCTGGAAAACCGGCAAGGTGTTTTTGGGAGACGATCAGTTGTTCGAGTTTGATTTGCTTCCGGAAGACGGCCATCAGTTTCCGGCGTTTATCAACCTCCAGCAGTATTACATGGAATTGTACGCTATAGACCGTGCGCTGGAACTGAAGGAATTCATTGACCTGCGCTGGTTCAGTGAATTGAAGGGGATTGAATCTATGGAAGAAGGTGTTCGTCTTACAGTTAGTACTCCGGATGGTTCATATCAAATGGANTGTGATTGGCTGATCGCTGCAGACGGAGCGCGAAGTTTTTGCCGAAAAGCGCTGGGTCTTGAATTCCAAGGACGTACTTTTGATGACCAGTTTCTGATAGCGGACATTAAGACCAAAGCGGACATGCCGCCTGTACGCCGCTTCTGGTTTGCACCGACTTTCACGGATGCGGATTCAGCACTGCTGCACATGCAGCCGGATGATGTCTGGCGGCTTGATTTTCAGATCGGTCCGAAAGCAGATGCCGCGAAGGAAATGCAGATCGAAAAGGTGATGAGTCGTGTGCGCGGAATGCTTGGAGATGAGATTGAGCCGGATCTGGAATGGATCAGTGTTTATCGTTTCCAAAGCCGGTGCATCAGGAATTTCCGACATGGGCGAGTGATATTTTCCGGAGATGCAGCACATCAGGTTTCGCCGTTTGGGGCACGCGGCGCTAACAGCGGAATTCAGGATGCGGAAAATCTCGCCTGGAAACTCCAGCTTGTACTCAAAGAACTGGCTCCGGAAAGTCTACTCGACAGTTACAACTCCGAACGCATATACGCAGCAGAGGAGAATATTCGACACTCGACTCAAAGCACGGACTTTATTGCACCGAAAGGCGCTGTCAGTCTTGCATACCGCAATGCTGTGCTGTCCCTCGCAAAGCAGTATAAATTCGCGAGACCGCTCATCAACAGCGGACGTCTCTCAACTCCTACAATTCACCTGGAGTCCACCCTGAACACCGCTGATATTGACTCATGGTTAGGTAAACTGTTGCCGGGAGCACCCGCGGCGGATGCTCCGTTGCAAACTCCGAAAGGCGAATGCTGGCTACTGAGTGAACTCAAAGGTGAATTCACACTGCTCTACTTTACGGATGGCGCGGTTCCGGAAGATGTAGAGGCTGAGCTGCGACGCTTGAGTGAAAAATCTGTACTTGTGAAGCCTCTGGTAATTGGTCTCAACTCAGAATCTCAAGGCGTTTCCTTATTCGACTTGCAGGGGATAGCTGCTCAACGCTATGATGCCCAAAACGGCACTACTTATCTGTTGCGTCCGGATCAGCACATAACCGCACGCTGGAAACGGTATGTTTCATCAGCAATCTATCAAGCACTTGCCAGAGCAACATGTAACTGAATAAACCTCTAAATGCAATTAAACCTGGAACCGAATATTGATGAACCGGACAGTTTTTATAACAAACTGATCCAGTTATACGAAGGCCTCAACGAATCAGAAAGCCGTGAGGTACAGGCCCGTCTGATCCTGTTGCTTTCCAATCACATTGGGGACAGCGAGGCACTGTATGAAGCAATGCGGATAGCACGGGAGCCGTTTGAAAAATAAACTATTTCAGCGTCATGTTCATTCTGTTACGATTATATCAAATGATTCTTGATTACTGTTCCAGCGATGTTAAAAGTAGGGTGGATAAGCGAAGCCCATCCACCTTTTTCCTGAAAGCAATATTGCAAACCAACTTCAAATAATAAAGAAAATATGACAACAAAAAAATTCGCCTCACAGGGTGATCTTGAGGCAAAGACGATTAGTTTTACGCAGCTCGGTGAGGGGCTGTACGCCTTCACAGCAGAAGGGGATCCAAATTCAGGCATCATTATCGGCGACGATGGAGTGATGGTAATCGACACACAGGCGACTCCGGTGATGGCNCAGGAGGTGCTCTCTCGTATCCGTGAAGTAACGGACAAGCCGGTGAAATATGTGGTGCTGAGCCATTACCACGCCGTTCGTGTATTGGGAGCAACAGCCTATCAGCCGGAACAGATCATCGCTTCGGCAGCCACCCATTCGCTTATCCACGAACGCGGGCAGGAGGATTGGGACAGTGAGTACGGACGTTTTCCGCGCTTGTTTGATTCCGCCGATTCGATTCCGGGTTTGACATGGCCAAGCCTGACATTCACTAACAAGATGACCGTTTACCTCGGCAAACGCCGCGTGGAAATCATGCACCTCGGACGTGCTCACACGGCAGGGGACACGGCGGTTTGGATTCCGGATTCGGGAGTTATGTTTTCAGGTGACACCGTTGAATTCAATTCTGCGTGCTACTGCGGAGATGCGTATTTCCGTGACTGGCCCGATACCATCGGTCGGCTAAAAAGCTTCAACCCGCAGGCACTTGTGCCTGGACGAGGTGACGCGCTCACGACTCCTGACATGGTGTCCGAAGCTATTCACTTTACTCAGTCATTCCTGACGGACACCTACACTCCCGTTGCAGTTGCCGCTGCGAAAGGCTGGCCACTCAAGGACGCCTTTGCTGCCTGCCGAGATAAATGTGATCAAAAATATTTGGACTTTCCGATTTATGAACACTGCCTGCCGTTCAACGTGGCCCGTGCCTACGACGAGGCCAACGGCATTGGCCATCCCAGAATCTGGACAGCGAAGCGCGATCAGGAGATGTGGGAAGCGTTGCAGCAGTAATTCGGAATCGGGTGTAGTTTACTTACTGAGTAATAGTTGAATTATAATAAAAGAGAACAAATGCCAAAAATCCTCGTAACTCGACGAACATTTTCAGCCGCCGCCGCCGCGTTGCGAGCTAGCGGCGCTGATGTCGTTATTTGGGAAGACTCTGAATCGCCGTCGCAAGAGGATCTGATCAAAGCTGTTGCCGATGTGCATGGTCTCTATGCCCACATCACGAATCAAGTAAATGCTGAAGTGATGGATGCCGCACCAAACCTCAAGGTGATCGCCGAGTTCGGTGTTGGCTACGACAATATAGACATTAAAGCTGCCAACGAGCGTGGCATTGCGGTTTGCAACACTCCAGGCATTCTATCTGAGAGCACAGCTGACGAGGCATTCGCACTGCTTGCGTCAATGGCCCGCAGGACCATCGATCTTTCGGCGATGGTCAAGCGAGGCGAATGGGGTGATTTCGACCCGCTTGGCTACCTTGCCACTGACATTCACCATAAGACGATCGGAATTGTTGGTATGGGTAAAATCGGATCCGAAATAGCCAAACGTGCCGCCGGATTCAGCATGAAGGTGCTGTACTTCAACCGGAACAAGCGGGATGAAGAGTTCGGCGCCAGTTACGTGGATTCGCTAGAGGAATTGCTCGAACGCTCTGACTACGTCACACTGCATAATCCGCTTACGCCAGAGACCATGAATATGATGAGTACAGTTCAGTTCAAGCTGATGAAAAAATCAGCTATTTTGATCAACACGACTCGTGGTGCGGTTGTCGATCAGGATGCTTTGTACGAGGCACTTAAATCAGGCGAGCTCGCTGGAGCTGCGCTGGACGTTACTGTTCCCGAGCCGATTCCAGCCGACCATCCCTTGTTGACACTCGACAACTGCCTCATAATGCCGCACGTAGCAAGTGCCACGGCCGACACACGCATGAAGAT
>JGI24816J26688_1000425_pt1 | contig 10803 bp, 12 predicted proteins | sample METZYME_3_250m_FD_26688 | JGI IMG/M metagenome (IMG submission 26688)
GACAGCACGGTTCTCTGAGTGAATCATGTTACTCGAGGCAGACCAATTGAACCAGTCGGTATCCACCAGTTCTGCCGAGCCGTTCTGCGAAATCGACCAGTGAATACTGTAGTTCACGGTGGTATTCAGATTAGTGGCCGTCCATGTAATGTATAACGATTCATTCTGCCAAGTCGATGAAGTACTGAAGTCCAAGGGAGGAGCCTCTAGCTGATCTTCACACAAAGCCAAATACTGTCCTATACCGACTGACACATTCACGCTGACCAGCACCAGTCCAACGAGGCCGGCCAGCAGTACGATCCGGTGTCTTGAAGAACTTGTTACAGACTTATCTGTATCTACATAATCTTCGGGTACGTCTGGGATCTCAACTTCCAGATTGTTCTCGTTCGAATGTTTCGTAGTGTCGACTTCATGCGACCTCTCTGGAGTAGATACGCCCATCTCGTCCAATGCCTCTCGGCCATAGATCCTTTCTGCCAGAGAGTATAGCTCACTATCGCCCTCCAGCTCAGCGGGATCCATACTGCCATCAAGCAGGCCTTTGACACGCTCAGCGTCGCTCATGGTGCTGTGCCGAGCACTATTGTTCATGAATCAAACGCCGCACAGTGATGAATTGGCTCTATTTCCTGCTGATAGCCCTCAAAGCGGACGACTTGATGTCCTCCGAGGTCAACCCCATGCTCGACATCAACTCGGATGGTGTTCCACTCTGGCCGAACACATCACTGACCCCCACCATCTCCAAGGGGGCGGATGTCCCTGTGGATAGATGCTCAGCTACAGATCCACCAAGGCCACCGATGACCGAATGGTCCTCAGCGGTCACGAAGCATCCACAAGAGTCGACCATAGAGTCGACTAGTGCCTTATCGAGCGGTTTCAGAGTGTGCATATCGATTACGGACGCCTCGATTCCTTCAACAGCCAACTGGTTTGCTGCTGCCAATGCCTGTGAAACCATCACCCCGCAAGCGATGATACAGACATCATCACCTGTGCGCAGCACACTACCACGTCCGATACGTAGTTCATGCGCGCTGCTCTCATCGTAGACCCTAGGTATTTTGTTTCGGGCTGTGCGCATGTATGTGGGGCCATGGTGTCCAAGCAATTGCACTGTGAGCTCTTCGGCTGACAGGTCATCGCACGGATGCATCACGGTCATTCCTGGGATAGTGCGGTAGATAGCCAGATCTTCGATGGATTGGGCACTGCTGCCGTCTGTACCTGTATGAATCCCTCCGTGACTGCCGCAGATGTGCACTGTAAGCTCGGGTCTGGCAATGCCGTTCCTTACTTGCTCAAATGCGCGTTCAGTGAATATCGCGAAAGTGCTTGCGAATGGCACTTTGCCCGAAGCAGCCATGCCGGCTGCTACCAGCATCATGTTCTGTTCCGCAATACCAATTGAGAACGATTTCGAGGGGTACTGTGTCCGGAAGTGGCAGGATTTTGTGGATTTGCCTAGGTCGGCTTCGATGACAACCACGCGTGGGTCATCGGCGATTCTGAGTAGGCCCTTGCCATAACCGTCCCGCGATGCCCCTCCAATCGAGGGGGCACTCAAGACAACTCCTCCAATGCTATCCTCAATTCGTCATCATCTGGGGCCTTCCCGTGGAAGGCAGGGTTGCCTTCCATGAAGGAGACCCCCTTCCCTTTCACCGTCTTCGCTACAATGGCACACGGACCGTCATCAATCGATACTGCCCATTCGAGTGCTTGAACTATATCGGTCATTGAATGACCGTCGATCTCCAGTACTTCCCATCCAAAGGATGCAAGTTTTGACGCTATATCTCCAACCTCCATCTGAACGCTTACGAAATCGTCGTTTTGAATCCCATTCCTGTCGATAATGACCTTCAGATTACTAGCAGAGTGAAATTCTGCCGCCATTGCCGCTTCCCAGACCTCTCCTTCCTGGACCTCGCCATCTCCGAGCATAACCCAGATCGCCCTCTCGCTGCCATCCATCTTTGCGGCTAGAGCACAACCTAGGCCGAATGAAAGGCCCATGCCGAGGCTCCCAGCAGAGAAGTCTACACCTTCTGTCCACTTCATGTCAACATGACCTTGACATACCGAACCCATAGATCTGAAACCCATTATATCATCCTCAGATAGATAGCCGATTTCAAACAGTATAGAATAGACGGCGGGACTAGCATGACCCTTACTCATGATGAAACGATCACGATCACCCCAGTCTGCATTTGCAGGATCGATTCGAAGCTGCGTTCCATATAGCGCTGCAATTAGATCTATGGCCGATAGTGAACCGCCAGGATGTCCCGCCGCAGCACGATGTGTCATTTTCACAATATTGACGCGACATCTGCGCGACATCTCTTCCAATTCAGCGATTGTGAGTCCCATGCCACCGTTTTCGCTGCTCATGATAAGACTCAATGAGTCTGGCTATTGATGCTTTCCGGAGTGACCCATTCTGATTACAGGGCATGACACAGTCGACTTCAAATCAACGAACTCATCACAATGATTGAGGCGCTGGCATGTTCTTGCAAGCTGAGTCATTGTCAGGCAATTCCGATTGGAGACAACGACTGGGGAATATGGATGCACCAGATTGCATCACTTCGGACGCGGTATTGTCATCGTGCCTGCAGACTCTCTGTGAGGGAGGGAGGGTTTCTGCCGAAACATGCCTTAGTCTGATGCGACATGATTCCCTCAATGCAATATCATCACTGGCTAGCATGATTAAGAGGTCCCGATTCGGAAATAACGTATTCTTCAACGAGAATCTGCACGTGAGCCCCACCAATATCTGTGTACTCGCATGCAGATTCTGTGCATTTCGTAAGGGCCCGAGNCATTCGGCGGCGTACGCCCTATCTCCTACGGACTTCTTAGCTAGAATAGAACCGCATTCATCAAGAATTGACGAAGTCCACTCGGTTGGCGGCCTGCATCCCGATTGGAAGGTGGATCACTATATCGACATCTACTCGAGCATCAAGGACGCATATCCTCATATTCATCTCAAATCTCTTACGGCCATTGAGATAATCCACATATCCGAACGCTCTGGTTTGTCTGTCAGAGAGGCGCTGGAACTTCTGTCTAAATCAGGGCTCGATTCGATACCCGGTGGGGGTGCTGAGGTACTGGTGGACTCTGTGAGGGACAGGATCTGTCATGGAAAGGAGTCGTCATCAGAGTACCTCGAAGTACATGCAATAGCGCATGATTTGGGTATACCAACAAACTGCACCATGCTGTTCGGCACTATTGAGACACTGGAGGATAGGATAACCCACCTAGAAAAATTACGTGAGCAGCAGGACGAGAGTGGGGGCTTCCAGTGCTTCGTCCCATACCCATTCCTCCCAGATAGGAGCCGGCTGCCAGAAGCCCAGTTGGCCAGTTCAAGTGAAGTGGTTCGTATGGTAGCCGTATCGAGGATTATGCTGGATAACATTCCCCACATCAAGGCATATCGGATGAATTTCGGAGATCATCTGGCCTCATTGTGCTTGATTGCTGGAGCTGATGACATCGATGGCACGGTGGGCCACGAGGAGATTATGCATGAGGCAGGGAGTAAAACTAGTACCGATACCGGTGCGGGGGGATTATCGCAGATTATAGAGTCGGTTGGATCTATTGCAGTCAAACGAAACTCAATATATTCTGAATTCACACTCTTTGACTCCAGTGGTAGCAGCACGTTTGAACTGCTACCTGTATATGGTCAGACATAGGTGCTACTATGTCATGGCAAGAAGTCCTCGGAAGAGTCTCGTTCAGTAATTGCGACCCTATATTCCAGGGGCTGGAAGACCGATGGGGGATATTACCAGCTCCTCCGGCATGGTTGACAGGGCATGTCATCAGGAGGGATTGCCTTACCGCACCTATACCATCGGCCGATTATGCCGAACATCACGAGCAACTAATACTGATCCCCGATCTTGGAATTGTGAGCCGGGGGGATGTAGGTTCTGTGTTACTATTCGGCAATCGCCCCATCGAGACTATGAGGGATATTGCACTACCATCTGATTCCTCTACATCCAAGAAGCTTCTCGGATGGATTCTAGATAACCGCGGCATCGATCCTAAGACTATTGAGATGGGGCCAGACATTTCATCGATGCTGGAGAGATGTGATGGTGCACTGTTGATTGGGGATCGTGCACTGTCAGTGGCGGATAGAGATCCAGACTTAGTGCAATTGGATCTAGGGTCTGAATGGACTCGCATCACTGGCCTACCGATGGTTTTCGGAGTATTTGCTATCAGAAGAGATACCCCTATTGAAAGCGTTCTAAGGGCGAGGAATGACATGCTCGAACAGTATCATAAGTTCAATGAAGACGAAGTCTGGAGGGACGTTGTAATCAGGGCAACTTCCTTGAATAGCGGTCTCTCAGAAGCCAGAGTCTCAGAATACTTTAGCCTCGAGGTAGAGAATAGTCTAGATTTAGACGCAGTTAGGGGACTCGAGTTGTTCCTGTCTGAAGCATGTGGTATGTTAGTTCGTCCCGAATGGGTAAATTTGGACTAGTGCTAATACTCAAGACGCTTGCTGCCCACCCACTCCATAAGATCTAATGCCACATCGCACGATTCCGCCACTACAGGTTCGGGATCATCTTTGAAATAATTTAACGTATCCATGGCCGCCCGATCTCCGATAGCACCCAGGGCTTCAGCAGCTTCGTGCCGCACCATCAAATCCTCGTCCAAGTCCGAGAGTCGTCCAATCAGATATGGGACCGCGTGAGGGTCTTGCATCTGACCCATGACATATGCGATTTCATGTTTCAACAACGCAGACTGGGAACTAAACGCCTCCGCGAGTGCCTCAATAGATTCTGCCCCTCCTGCATTTCTCAGTGAGAACAGTGCACGCATCCGAAGGAACATCCTCGCATCCTCATTACATAGAACAGCTCTGAGTGATGCAACGTCATGATCACTGCTCGGAGGAGCGGGATCTACAGAGCCAAATTCACTAATTTCAGGCCTATCTGTGGACAAAATCCTCATCTCCCAACAAATTCTATTCCATCCACATCAAAGGAGGTATCGATTACTCCAATCCTCTGTCCTTCCCTGAGGAATCTGCGTACTGCTTCCCTACCGTCTTCGCCATAATCCAGCGTCCTTTGATTTACATACATACTAACGAATTCTCGATTCGTATCGTCATCAATACCCCTTCCCCACTGTTTAGCGAATTCTAGTGCAGATTCTGGATTAGATAGAGAATGGTGAATACTGTGTTTGATGTCCTCAGCAACCCTCAAGCAGGTCTCCTCGCCAAGACTCCTCTTGACAACATTCCCACCAAGCGGGAGTGGAAGCCCCGTCAGTTCGTTCCACCACTCACCAAGATCAAGAATTAATTGCAATCCTTCCTTTGCCCACGTAATCTGTCCCTCGTGGATAATCAGTCCCAAATCGTATTCCCCTCGGACTACTGCAGGCAAAATCTCATCGAATGGTAACACGACAACTCTGACATCCCCCCAAGCGAGTCTCAGGGCCAAATATGCACTGGTACCCAATCCAGGGACTGCTATTGTCCTAGTTTTCGCTTCNTCCATACTCATCTTGGATTGGGACACTAGAATAGGCCCGTAACCTTCTCCCATCGATGCACCGCAATTCATCAGTTGATAGCGNCCTGCTATCGAGGGATATGAGTTAATACTGACAGCCGAGACTTCGAACTTGCCTTCCTGTGCATGGCGGTTGAGATTCTCNATATCATGTAGTTCGTGCACGTATCTCCTTCCCGGNGTATCCAATGCTCCGGTCGTAAGCGCGTGGAACATGAAAGCATCATCNGGGTCCGGCGAATGACCTATTCTGAACACCNAATCCTCGTGCATAGTCGNTCGAATGGCGATGAGTTGAAAACGACTCCTAGTGAGTAACTTCGAGAAGGCAAGAGTCAATAATCGAAAGGCTCTCGAATTACTATGCCCGATGCATCTAAACTGTCCACTGCCACAGGGCAGTTAGGTCCAGTTTGTGCTCATACTGGGAAGGCGTTGACATTCGCAGAGGCGATAGTGCTGGATAATCGCTATGTTTGTTGGGAAGCATACATCGAGATTACAGGTACACAACCTGCTACCGAGGGGCGTGAACCCAACACACTAGACCTCGAATGACAGCACATGTTATTTGTCTGGCCATTGTCATTTGAATGTGGCCGAGGGATGGAGCCGATTTGCACTGCGGTTCTCAGAATACTACCAATCGCTGAGATCCACCGATCTCTGGTGTCCCCCGAGATTCAGATCTAGGGAATGGATGTTCGTCCCCTGGGGCACTAGGCCACCCGACAGGCATCGCGGGTTCATGGATAAGGACGGGCTTCTGCATTATCTGCATAGCAAATCCCCCCATTCATGTTTCCACAGCACAGCATATTATCGCGACCCTTCACAACGCAAAATGATAGACAAGGGTTGGTTAGGTGCAGATTTGATATTTGACTTGGACGGCGACCATCTTCCTGGAGTCTCGGATCGTGACTTTCCTGCGATGATCGCACTGATTCAGGATCAGGCATGGAAATTGTGGTCCGAATTTTTAGAACCTGAATTCGGTTTTCNCGAACAGCACGTCCAGACTTCATTCTCCGGACACAGAGGATTCCATATCCACGTCAGGGATCCAGCCTATCTACAACTTGATTCTAATGCACGTAGGCAGTTAGTGAATTACATTAGGGGTGAAGGCATCAGTGTCCAAGCGGTTGTTGGCAATAACGAGGGTGGGTGGAAAACTCGCGTGGAGGAGGGAATTGATGGCGTACTGGNGAATCTTCAGGCCATCGCCCAGGACTCACCCGACAAGAGCCNCCTATTGGACGAGATGCACGGAATCATGAAGCAGCGAATTCGTAATCCGAATTGCACCGTNAGATCNTGTAGTAAATCGAAGTTGATGCAGTTAGCNGAACAATCACTAGATNCAGAGAGAATCAGTAGACTCAGGGAGGACCGTAGTCTAACGGTGTTCCCCGGTGACAACACTACGGTTTTCTGGGAACTCGTAAAAGGAGACTCGTCAGTAGTACTGGGTGGTGCTGGGGAAACAGATGAGAATGTGACAGTCGATGTCAAGCGCGTCATCAGATGGATTGGTAGTCTTCATGGCAAGTGTGGCCTCAGAGTGACAGAGCTTCCACTGAGTCGTCTGAATCCTGAAGCTAATGATGCGTTCGACCCACTTAGCGAAGCAGTGGTGCTCGGCGGCGATTCCTCGCATACTGTCGAGTTGACTAAAGATGATGTCTCGGCAAGAGTCTCTGAATCATATGTCGAAGGTAGCTCAGGGGATGTTTTTGTAGTTCCTGAGAGCATGGCTACGTTCCTTTCTTTGAAAGGATGGGGGGTGCTGATATCCCCCTAAGTCAAGTTTTTCACTGCTCTCAATCACAGAATATTGAATAGTGGAGAGTTTCGGAATCAATTCGGTGACCCCATGGTAGAGCATGATGAAGAAACTCCCGAACTATCGGATTTACCCCTTCCTCCATTGCCTCCGGGAATCTCGTTACCCCCCCCGCCACCACCGCCCTCATTGGTTGAAGACTCGGATTTCGACGATAATGGCAAAGTTTCAGAAGAACCCGAAGCAGATGGATACGAGGACGATGACAGTGGATCAACGGATTTTCAGAGTCAATGGGAGAAGCGCAGGACTTCCGATCCTAACCTTGCCTCGGACTCAAAGGATAGTATGTATGGACATATCGACAGGATTGCCACAGGTGAAGTCGGCACTCTACTAGATAGATTCTCGGACAGATTTGGGTCGGAATTGGACAGGGAGATCATAGTATTGAGGAAACAGCAACAGCAGGATATCAGGTCAGTTAAGCCAACAGTTGAGTTGATTGCAGGTCCAACAATAGAGATTGACGAAGGGATGGATGAAACGAAGTCCGATGATTTTATCGAATTCTTTGATGTAGTCAACAACCTTCTGGGAGATATGCCTGAGGACTTCATCAATCGCTTCGTGAAATCTGAATCTTTCGTATTGTTCGAATCCGTAGGTGCTGATCCAGGGGCCACCGATGAAGACACCCGGAGAGCATTCTTCGTCATGATAAATGCCGAATTAGGGGAATTACCGGAGGATAAGATAAACGAGTTCGTGGAATCACCCGGATTTGAGATGTTTACCCGTATGGGTGAGAAATATGGAGGTTGAGCCATGGGGTTGCTAGAGAAAGCTGAGAAGATTCAATCCGATGAAGATGAGGAAATTCCTTCGGACGAGTCCCCTGCAACTGCTGTAGTGCCAGAACCAGTGCAGAAGAAGGAAAAACCGGCTAAGAAATCACGTTCACGCCGAGAGCGAACCAAAGAAGGCGAAGAAGCAAGAAGGAAAGGGGTCCCAAGGTGATCCCGGATGGATTCGAGCCAACTGCACGAGTAAGGACATCATTTCGATACATTGTTGATACTACAGTAAACTGGGGAGTTTTACTCCTTACTGCAGTAATTATGAGTCAGGCAGATGCCGACCCGACCATCCCGATCTTAGTTGCCATTGCGCTGGCTTTGGGGAATATGATATACCTACCCTCAAAGATTTCTAGATCTGCTGGCAACATCGTTACCGGTACCCAATTCGTTGATACGCGAGGTAACAACCCAGGATTTCTTTACCACATAGCAAAAAGTGCCAATATCCCATTGATCCTTTCAGGATTATTTGGTATGTTGCTGCTAATTTCCGCAGGAACCGATTGGGATAGTACTGGGACGAAAGTCTTCGTCGGCACTTCCATGACTTTGTTGNTAATTCCAATANTAGATAGATTTCTGCGNAATCGTGGTGATGAGAAACTTGGTTTCTGGGANCGATTGTTTGGTGGTGTATGGCTAGTTACTGCTGAAAAGACAGAGACTGACTCAGGAATTGTTCAGAGACTTCAATCAATTGGAGAATATGCAGAACAAAGAGGAATGCTGGCCGAGGACGCTGATAAGTGAGTCACTCTGATTCAGAATCTTCGTACCTCTGCTTGGCCAATTCTCTCATGTCTTCGTGATGCACACCGTCGTCTATCCCCTCTTGATCCGACTCATCCACAATCTCCTCTCCAAGCAGTGTCTCAATAACATCCTCCATTGTGATTAGACCTACTGTTCCCCCGAAGTCATCCTTTACAATCAACATCTGCACCTTGTTCTGGAGCAGCTCATCCAAGACCTTGTCTACCGAATCTTCCTGTTTGCATCTGAAAACATCTCGTGAAATCTCTTGCATAGTGCTAGAATAGTCGTCTACAGCTGCCCTACGCAGTATGTCGCTTCTCAGAACCATTCCCTTTACATCATCTATACTCTCATTGATAACTGGCATCCTACCGTATATCATAATGGGAATTCTTTCTATTACATCCTGAACAGTATCATTGATATTTACCGTAGTCATGACTACACGCGGTGTCATCACATCGCCAACAGGTATCTCTTTCAAACGTAGCACATTCTGGATGACAGCCTCCTCATCTTTTTCGATTTGTTCGGATTCCTCTGCTATATCTGCAAGAGCGGACAATTCAATTCTGGTTACTGGCTCAGTATGAACTTCTGGTAATAGAGACCTTAGCAACTCAATGAGCAGTACTATTGGGTATAGGATGATAATCAGAATACTCAACGTTCGTCCAGTGAATACCGTCAAACGACGCCAGTATAGATTTCCGATGGTCTTCGGCAGTATCTCACTAAGAAGCAGGATCGCCACAGTCAATACAGCAGAGGCTATCGCAACTCCATACTCTCCAGGGTTTAGTTTCTCAACCTCGTAACCCACTCCTAGGGCTCCCACAGTGTGTGCGGCAGTATTCAGAGTAAGGATGGCGGTAATTGGGCGTTCAGGATCTTCCTTGTACGATATCCAAATTTTACCAATCTTCTCATTGGCATCGTACATTGCTCGAATATGTCCTTGAGTTGTAGACAATAGAACTGCCTCAAGTATACTGCATAAGAACGATGCAACCAATGCCAGTAGAGCATAGGAAACAACTAGGGTATAATCACTCAATTCTGTTGCCTCTTAGAGTTCATCCATGAATATGGACGATACAACCGGTATACACGATGTACTGCTCCAGACCGGGCGATGGGCGATGATGACATAAATATGTGGCTCCGCGAATCGTACGTAGGGGACGCCATATGGAGTACGTTGCGATATTCATGGCTTGGCCATATGCAAACGGGCCATTGCACCTAGGTCATGTAGCTGGCAACTGCCTCCCTGCGGATATCCAGTACAGGTACGAGCGAGCACGGGGGCGTAGCGTACTGATGTGCAGTGGTTCTGACGAACACGGCACCCCAATTACCCTAACAGCCGAACAGGAAGGTGTTTCACCCCAGAAAATAGTAGACAGGTTCCATGAGATAAACAGTAAGGCACTAACTGATTTGGGTTGCTCCTGGGGAGTAAATATCGACTCGCGGGGTGTGGAATTTGGCGGGACGTTATACAACAGAACTTCCGACCCCAGACACAAGCAATTGGTCAGAGAGGTATTCACTCAACTACTCGAGTCCGATTTGTTGTCTTCAGAAATCATGCAGCAGTATTGCTCAATTTCAGATGATGGGGCAGTGAGATTCCTGCCTGATAGATATGTCGAGGGTGACTGTCCAGTATGCTCATCATCCGGTGCTAGAGGAGATCAATGCGACGAATGCGGGGCCACTTACGAAGCAAACGAGCTAGTTAATCCACGTTCTAAACTCAATCCCAAAGCAAGTATCGAAATTAGAG
>JGI24816J26688_1000440_pt1 | contig 10666 bp, 13 predicted proteins | sample METZYME_3_250m_FD_26688 | JGI IMG/M metagenome (IMG submission 26688)
AAAGTTTTTCTCTGAAATATCTCCACCCCTACTTTTTTCTTTTATCAAACAAAGCATTTCGACTTTGTCTTTAGAAAATCCAGCATTTTCAAAATCTTCTTTTGAAATATTTTCTCGCTTACCTGCTAACACTATTTGTGAATACCCGTTTATACTGTCAATTAAATTATCAAGCTCTGGAAAGTGTAAACCATACCATTCTCGTAGCCTTGAACTAATACTGTTTATGATCTTATCAGTTTCATCTAATGTGTTTATTGCCTGAATGAGATGAAGGTCTGGGCTTTGTGAAACTTCAGTTACTTTAGATGATGAAAGCTGTATGGCGAATTCACGTAATTTTTCCATTGCATCATTTTCATCATTTGCAAGACCTGAATTTATCAAGAGATTAGTCTTTGTTGATTGTATACTATCCATTTGATTGCGATCCATTAATTGTGCGTCAATTGATTTTTTTTTCAAAATATCTAGTAACCCATGATTATTCACAATTGTTACTTGACCATCTGCAAGAAATTTTCCAATTTCACCAAGTCTTGATTCACCTTTTTTAACTGCAATATATTCTTCGGCTGGATTTTTAAAAGGAAACGATTTCAAACATTTCTCGTCATCAAAGATAGCAATTCCTAGCTCTGTAAGGATGGTTGAGTACATAACAAATAACGACCTTTCGTCCTCATTAAAAAGTTAACAACNNAATTNGATAATCAACTGTTATATGAGAATATANTCAAACTATTCAAAGTGGCAGCCAGTCTCTCAACTTCAATAGGAACATTAACTCTTGAGAGGCCTACTATTCTTGCTTCTGGTATTTTGGGTATATCACTTAATATTTTTGAACGATTGTACCGCGCTGGGGCTGGTGCTGTTGTTACAAAGTCATTAAGCAAGGAACCTTGGGATGGCTATGCAAATCCAACAATCTTTAGTGTGAAAGGTGGTGGATGGTTAAATGCAGTTGGATTGTCAAATCCAGGTGCACCGAATTTTGCAAAAATGATTACCTCAAACAAGGATGTCCCAATAATTGTCAGTTTAGTTGGCTCAGTGGAAGACGATTTTGATTTTATGGTCAAGCAGTTTGAAAACTGCAAGGTTTCAGCCTATGAACTGAATTTGTCTTGTCCTCATGTAGCTAAGGTAGGTCTAGAGGTTGGCGATGATGTTGAACTTGTAAAAAAAATTGTAAAAAAAGTAAAATCACTTACTGATGTACCAGTTATAGCAAAAGTAGGATTAGGAACTACAAACTATCTAGATACAGTTAGTGCAGCATGTGATGCAGGAGCAGATGGTATTACAGCGATTAACACTATTCGTGCAATGGCAATAGATGTTGAAACTAGAAAACCAATACTAAGTAACAAAATTGGTGGTTTATCTGGAACTCCCATTAAGCCAATTGCTGTTAGATGTGTTTATGAAATTTCATCCAAGTTTGACGTTCCCATTATTGGATGTGGTGGCATTTCTACCTGGCAAGATGCTGTAGAATTTATTCTTGCGGGCGCATGTGCTGTACAGTTTGGTAGTGTATTGGGTGAGCATTGGACAGAAGTTTTTGCGGAGATAAACAGTGGAATTCAAAATTATATGGAACAAAAGGGATATTCGAGTATAGGTGAGATGGTTGGACAGTCAAAGGAATCCTAATAGCCATTACATGTGTACGGTTGAAAAAATTATTGATGAAACACCAACTGTGCGTACCTTGATCTTTACTGATCAAGTATTATCCAAAGTTTTACCTGGTCAATTTGCAATGGTGTGGATTCCAGGCGTTAACGAATTACCAATGAGCGTAATGGTCACACAAGAGAATGGTAAAGCTGCATTTACAGTTAGAAAGCGAGGCGAATCATCAACTGGAATGTATAATCTTTCTGTGGGTGATTATATCGGGGTTCGTGGTCCATATGGAAATTGTTTTGACATCAAGGATGGAAAACTATTGCTAGTTGGTGGAGGAACTGGACTGGTTCCTTTATTGCGACTGATAACTTTCTGTAAGCCTTCACATGAGATTACACTTTTGATTGGTTCTCAGACAAAGGAAGAAGTTTTTTTTGAAGATCTGGCAAACAAATTACTTGAAAAGAATAAACACCAAATAATTGTCGTGACAGAAGATGGGACATATGGAAAAAAGGATTTGTTACTGATGTATTAGAGGAATTGCTTGAACAGAATAGTTTTGATGCAGTTTATACTTGTGGACCGGAACTTATGATGTATAAAACAGTTAACTTTGCAAGATCAAACCAGATTTTTGTTCAAGCAAGCCTTGAACGCATGATGAAATGTGGCGTTGGTATCTGTGGAAGCTGTTGTATTAATGAAGATCTAGTGTGTCGAGATGGCACTATTTTTGATGGGGATCATTTAATGCAAAATGCTGAATTTGGTCACCAACATAGGACAAAATCTGGAATATTGGAGAAGGTATAAAATCATGTTCAAAAGGTTTAAACTGAATAACTAAAATCGAACGTTAGCACAATGCCAAGTCCAAAGATCGTTTTAACTGCAGATCGAACATTAATGTCTTTATATCGTGGTCTTTCGTTGGCTACATTTTTTGGATGTGCACCGGCACTTGATCCAAATCGTGATAAAAGCAGTTTTTGGTACAAGATTTTAGGAAATCAGGTAACACCAAAAATTTTGTTTGATTTTATTTGTAATTATGCACCTCATACCAACGGCGTGGCAAAATATGCCCCATATGGTTTACGCAAAGTAGAGGCTGGATTACTTCGTGATGGTTTCAAACGTGAGGACGTCGTAGTTGCCCATCCTGATCATATTGAAAAATTCATTGGACCTGAAACTGAGGTTGTTGGAACTCATGAAATGGATCCACTTGGAATGGGACCTGTAACCATGACGTTCACATATGGGAGAAGGCAGACGTCTTATGATGAGTTTTACTGTGCTGAACTTCACAGACGAATCAATGCTGCAAAGAAAAAATCTGGCAGTCATGCAAAGGTAATTGCTGGCGCTTCCGGTACTTGGCAGTATAACTATGCGCCTGAAAAGATTGAAGAATATGGTTTGTATGCAATTTTAGAAGGGGAACTTGGTGGAATTGCTCCTGAAATAGACGGACATGCGGGTGACTTCTTTAGATATCTAATTGATGGTCAATTTGAAAATATGGATCCTTTCAGAAAAAGAAAGGATTTCAAAGTTGACATTAAAGAGTTTAAACGCAATGAAAAAACAATTCATGGAAGGTTTGTCAACTTTTGGGACAGACCTGACCTAGATGAGATTCCAGAAATTGTTGAACCAACCATGCACGGCATGATAGAGGTAATGCGTGGATGTGGAAGGGGCTGTAAGTTTTGTGATGTTACATTAAGATCATTAAGATATTATTCTCCAGAAAAAGTGAAAAAGGAAATTGAAGTGAACATAAAGAAAGGTGGACTTGATAGAGCTTGGGTTCACAGCGATGACATTTTTGTTTATGGCATGGATCCAACTACCACAAAAAACATGGAACCCAACCGTGATGCTCTTGAGGAGTTATTTACTGCAATCATGTCTACTGGTGTTAAACATACAAACCCAACTCATGGAACACTGGCAGGTGCAATTGCAGACGAGAAACTAATCCCAAATCTATCAAAGATAATCAACGCTAGTCCAAGTAATCTTACAGGCATTCAATGTGGTTTGGAAACTGGAAGCATAAGATTAATTGAAAAATATGCTGATAGGAAACTTGCTCCATACCAGCCAGAAGAATGGCATTGGGTTGTCAAAGAGGCTGTTAAAACCTTAAACGAGAATTATTGGGTTCCAGCATTTACATTAATCATGGGTCTTGATAACGATGAAACACCAGAAGATGGCTGGGAAACAATCAGGCTAATTAGCGAGCTTGAACAAGAGCAACCAAATTCCATGTTTACAGCCACCCCATTAACGTTCATTCCAATAGGCTTGCTTGAAAAATCAGAGTTTTATGACATGGGCAACGATTCAGATCCAACACAACTTGGTGTAATGTACAAGACTTGGCAGCATAATTTCAAATATGGAATAAAGAAGTTTATGAGTAAAACTGGTCAGCGTGGATCTGTTAGACGAGCAGCATTTAATGGCCTAGCCAGAACTCTGGGCGGTGTTCCACTTGGAGCTATGGAAAGATTCGCAAGGCGAAAGGGCGGAGAGCATGAAAAAATGATTGAAACTATCAAGGCANANTANTGGTANGTCAATATACAAATACATAAATTCCAACAACTAACCGATTTACTATGCCAACACACGGTTCACTTACTAAGGCAGGTAAAGTTAGAGGCCAGACACCAAAGGTAGAAGGTCGTAAACGTGTAGGCACTTCTTCTAGCCTGAGAAACAAAAGTAACTTTAGGAAACGATTTATCCTTAGTAGGGTTCCAGGTCAAAATAAACCTGGACGAAGACGAAGACCACGTAGAAACTAATCGTTGATTTTACATCTATTTTTGACTTTGAGATAAAAGTAATAAAAGAACAAACTTAAGTATGGGTACCGTACTATACGGTATATGGAAGATTTAAGATTAGATGCTTTACCTGGAGTAGGTCCAGTAACCACAAAAAAACTCAGTGACGCTGGGATACATAACATAATGGATCTAATAGTACGTGGACCGGTAGAGCTGGCAGAAATTACTGGTATGGATAAGGACACAGCATCCAACATTGTAGAAAAGGCAAGGCAGGCTCTTGTTGAAGGTGGATTACTAGCTAAAGACTTTGTTAGCGCAACAGAAGTTTACAAAAGAAGACAACAAATTGGCAAAATAACCACAGGCACAGAATGTCTTGATTTGCTGCTTGACGGTGGACTTGAAACACAGGGATTAACTGAAGTTTATGGTGAATTTGGATCTGGCAAAACACAATTTTGCCATACAATGTGTGTAACCGTTCAAAAACCAAAAGAGGAAGGCGGATTAGATGGAACAGTACTGTATATTGATACTGAAAATACATTTAGACCAGAAAGAATTGTGTCCATTGCAAAAGCACATGGAATGGACCCAGAAAAAGCCCTTGATAGAATTATGGTAGCGCGAGCATACAATAGTGCACATCAGACATTAATTTTAGAAGAAGCAAGTCATATGATTCAAGAAAATAACATAAAATTGCTTATTGTTGATTCAGCTGTAGGTCTGTTTAGAGCGGAATATCTAGGTAGGGGAACACTTTCAGTACGTCAACAAAGATTAAACAAATTTGTTCATTTACTAGTTAGAATTGCAGAGACATACAATTGTGCTGCATTGGCTACGAATCAGGTGATGGCATCACCAGATGTATTCTTTGGTGACCCTACACGTCCAATAGGCGGTAATGTGGTGGCTCATACAAGCACATACAGAATATACTTTAAAAAATCTGGCAAAAAAAGAATAGCACGAATGGTAGACAGTCCGCATCATCCAGAACAGGAAGTTATCTTTACTTTGGGAGAAGCTGGTGTACTAGACCCTGATTCAGACACAAAGAAAAAATCTGCCAAATCAGCAAAATCATCAAAATTAGAAGCAGAGACAAAATCTGATGCAAAAGATGCACCAGAAAGTGATTCTAGCGTTGATGTAGATAGTAAAACTGACAATATACCTGAAGATTCTGAATAAGTATTAAAATAGGGTTTACAAGTCATATTCTGATATGACTACTAAGAAACCATCTGGTCGTTCTCATGGATTTAAGCACAAGTCCAGATCTATCATGACAAAGAATGCTCCCAGGGGTGTTTCATTTTTACTCCGTGAATATCATGAGGGTGATAGAGCACTAGTGATTATTGATCCTAGGCAACATAAGGGATTACCACATAGGCGATATCATGGCAAAGTTGGTACAATAAATCAGGTTGGTAGACGCAGTGTTACTCTTGATATTAAACTTGGTAATAAATCGAAAACCTTAATCACAAGATTTGATCATATCAAACCGTTTGGTGTTTAATTTATGGAAGAAGTAGTAAAGAAACGAATGATCTCATTACCAGAAGTTAAGGAGATATTATCAGAAGGTAATCCTGAATCACTGGATCAGATTCAGCGTTGGACATTTGATTACGTATCAAAATTTGCCAAGATTGAACCCAAAGCTGCAAAGAAAATGAAACAGGAACTAACTAGTCAATGTGGTTTAACTGAAGAGGAAGCGGTTGAAATTATAAATATTCTGCCCAAATCATTACCAGAATTACGTTCATTCACTTTTGGATGGAAAAAACTAATTCTCTCAGAAACACTGGAAAAGATCCTCAAAATAATTGACGAGAATCCATAAATTTTAGGTGATTAATTTTGGAGATGGGGAATACCCAGTTAAGAAAGTATGAGGAATATGCATACGTTTTGGATTGTAAATCACGTGCTAAATCAACTACAGTTCGTGGAAGGACAGGAATAATTGTGGTTGCATTAGGAGAAGAAAGACTTACGCTACTAGAAATATTGGGAATAGAAAATTCAACATTTGATGTTGGTGAGAGGATATACATTGGAAAAGAAGGAAGAACTAAAGTTCAGTCAGTGTTAGGCAAAATGGATTATGTAAAAATTTCCGATTCTGCAAAAGATGAAATTCCTACAGTAGTTGAATCAATTGTAACAAAAAATGAAGCAAAATTTGTAGATTACATAAACAACGCACAACCTCTTACGCCAAGAATTCACGCGCTTGAGTTGATCCCAGGTATTGGCAAAACATACCTTAATGTTATAATTAAAGAAAGAGAAAAAGCACCATTTGAAAGTTTTGTTGATATAGAAAAACGTGCAGGTTTGAAAGAACCAATAAAACACATGTCACAAAGAATAATTGAAGAGATTTCAGGGGAAACAAGAATGAATCTCTTTGTTAAACGATGAACAAACGTAAAAATCTGGGACAGCATTTTCTGAAATCAAAAACAATTGCAAAAGATATTGTTTCCAGTGCTAAGATTACAAGAAACGATGTAGTCCTTGAGATAGGAACTGGCCATGGAATTTTAATTCCATATCTATGCAAAAATGCAAAACAAGTTTTTTCAATAGAAAATGATCAAGATTTGTACCTTTCAACGAAATCTAATTTTCATGATTATCCAAACCTAGTTTTAGAATATGGAGACGGCTTTGATTCTGACCATAGTTTTTCTATTTTTGTTTCAAATCTTCCTTATTCAAAAAGTAGATTTGCTCTAGAATGGTTATTGCAAAAAAAATTTTCACGAGCAGTTATAATGGTACAAAAGGAGTTTGCTGAGAAATTGAGCTCAGACGAAAAACATAAGGCAGTATCAGTCTTAGCAAATTATGGTTTTAGGATAAAGTTTTTGATGAATGTTAAAAAATCAAATTTTTCTCCAGCCCCAAAAGTAGATTCTGTTGTAATTCTTTTGGAGCAAAAGAAGCTAATATCGAAGGTGTTGATTTCTACCGTTAACAGGGTTTTTTCATATAGACGNAAAACTTTGCAAAATATTTTAAAACAATTCGGTCTAAATTCAACTTCTAAAAAGCGTCTTGATGAATTGTCAGGAGATGAAATTATAAAAATTGCACAAAAAATTGTCAGAATCTGAGCCTTATCCTCCCTCTGAGGATACATTCTTTTTAGCTGATTATATTAAAAATGAAAAAGGTGAATGCGCATTAGATATTGGTACGGGGTCTGGTTATCTGGCGGCTCTTTTAGAGAAATCATTTTCCTTAGTTGTAGCCACAGATCTGGTTTTCAATGTTTTAAAAAAACATGAATATTTTACGANCAATAATGTTTGTTGTAATGGTGCAGATGCCATAAACCAACAGTTTGATCTTGTTATTTGTAATATGCCATACCTAAATACAGATGATGTGTCAGATGTCAGAACAGATGGTGGCAAAGATGGATTGGAAATCCCGATTAAAATAATTGATTCAGCTAAATCACGGATTAAACTTGGCGGTAAATTCATCTATGTTACATCATCACTGTCTGATTTTAAAAAATTGATTTCCTATACAAAACTAGAAGGATTTGATGTAAGCATTCTTGCAAAAAAGAAACTATTCTTTGAAGAATTAATACTTGTTAAGGCTGTTAAGTTACTTCCGTAGTTTTTCTTTTGCAATGGCAGATATTGCATCAGCCATCTGAGTTGTAGTAGCATTACCACCAATATCATATGTGACATATTTTCCCTCATTGATTACATCATCTGTTGCAGCAAACACTGCATTTCTTATCTCAGGCTCACCTAGATATTCAGCCATCCACGCCCCTGATAAGACTGATGCAGTTGGGTTTACCTTGTCCATTCCTTTGTATTTTGGAGCACTGCCATGTGCTGGCTCAAACATTGCATAATTGTCTCCCATGTTTGCAGAGTACACATTTCCAATGGAACCAATACTGCCTGATGCACACTCCGAAATAATATCCATAAACAAGTTTGTGCTAATTAAAACAGAATTGTTGAATCTCTCTGGATTTTTAACCAGTTGCTGTGTCATATTATCAATGTAATACTCTTCGATCTCGATTTCAGGATTCTCTCTTGCAGCGCGTTCTACTTCTCCCCAGAAAATTCCATCAGTTCTCTTTAGGATATTTCTTTTTGTAATTGCTGTAACTTTGGATAAATTGTTCTTTTTTAGCCCAATCAAAAGCAGCATCAACAATTCTTTTGCAACCTTTTCTTGTAGTTTTTCTAATTGCAATTGCAGAGTCATCAGATAGATTAAATTCAATTCCTGCATAGAGTCCCTCAGTTGCTTCTCTAAAGCATATAAAGTCTAATTTTTTATCTGGTGATAATCTGTCGTATGTCTTAATTGGTCTTACATTTGCATACAGCTCAAATTTTTGTCTGGTCGAAACTGCAACACTTCTTGGTGCATCTGGAGAAGGGATAGTAGTTGTCGGTCCTTTATAACAGGCATCGCTTTCATCCATAATTTTTTGAGTTTCCTCAGGAATGTATGTCTGACCACCATGTTTTTCCCACTGTTCAGAACCTGCTTCACATAAAACTAGTTCAATTTGAGTATTGCATTCCTTTAAGACATGAAGCATTGCATTAACAAGCTCAGGTCCTGTTCCATCACCCTTGATGACTGCTGCTTTTTTTGTCATGTAATGGTTCTAATTTTTAATTATTTAATCGTACCTTGAAATTTCTTAATTTATCGAATTTATGTCACATTAAAATATGTAGATTAGGTTTTTAAAATATGGAAATAGTTCAATTATCAGATATTCACGTGGGTTCACAATTTCGTGAAGAAGTTTTTGAAAAAGTTATTGATGAAATAAATTTATTGAAACCGGAGGCTGTTGTAATCACGGGAGATCTTACCAACGAAGGATTAGTTGAGCAGTATGAAAAATGTAAAAAAATGATTTCACAAATTAACGTTGAGAAAATAATTGCAATCAGTGGTAACCATGATTATAGAAATACAGGATACTTATTATTCAAGAATTATTTTCCATTTAAAACTGAAAATGATTTGGGCAATGATGTAGTACTAATAACTCTCAATTCCACTAGACCAGATCGTGATGATGGTGAGGTTGGNNATNAGCAAACTCTTTGGCTTGAACGTACNTTGAAAAAATATGAAAATAAGTTTAAGATAGTGGCTATGCATCATCATCTGATTGGAATTCCAGATACTGGTTCTGACAGATTAACAGTCATTGATGCAGGAGATGTGTTACGTACCGTTTTAGATTCTAATGTGAATCTTGTTTTATGTGGGCATAAACACAGACCTTGGCTTTGGGATTTTAATACATTGTCTATTGCAAACGCTGGAACTACTTCATCAGAAAGAGTTCGCGGATTCTTTGAAAATTCATATAATATTGTAAATATTGAAAATGGAACTTTTCGTGTTGATTTAAAAATTGTTGGTGGTAAAAGAACACCGTTACGGGATATTGTAAAAGAACCTATACCAGGATTTAGTGAAAATTGAACCTGTATTGTAATTTATTTATCTAATCAAACTTTAGAAAAAACATCTTAGGCGTCTTAGCAAAATACTATTCTATTTCACGTTATACTAATTAACCAAATTAAATTAGCAACCAATAGCGGGGATCGCCTAGCCTGGTAGGGCGTGGGATTGCTAATTCCATGTTCGCAAGAACACGGGGGTTCGAATCCCCCTCCCCGCGCCTTTTACAAGTAAACTTAAAAATGCCGAACTTATCCATTTTTTGATGACACGCCGAAAAACACAAAAAATTATTAAAACTGGCCCAAAAAATGTGACCACTGGTATGTGTCCTGAATGTAAAACTATAGGTAGAATATTCATCATCGGTTCAGTAGGAAATGAGAGAGCAAAATGTCCTGCCTGCAATCAGATTTTTGACTTGTAGTGTATTTGATTTGCACATTAACCCATAACTTTTTAAGTTCTTTTTCTTTTTTTTAGATGAGATGAGTTCAAACGAAGCTGAGACAATTTATGAAAGAGTGGCAAAACTAGAAGATGAGGTTGCTTCACTTAGAAACGAACTGGATATTCTAAAAAATGCTTTGAAAAATAAATTAGCTCGGCAACAAATTAAAATGATAAAGAAGGGCGATGATGTGTCTTCTCTATTCGATTAGATTTTTTCTCTTACGTTTTTAATTAATTCCAAAATA
>JGI24816J26688_1000442_pt1 | contig 10662 bp, 7 predicted proteins | sample METZYME_3_250m_FD_26688 | JGI IMG/M metagenome (IMG submission 26688)
GGCCCCTCAATTGTTATTGCTGCAGTACTGTTTTTTTTCGCAGCCAATCTTTTTCCTTTGAGGAAATTTCAATAGAAATTGTTTAAAGATTTTTGGCACTGGTTTTAAAACAGCATCATTCTTTAGTAAAGAAACAAAATAAAAATCCGCTATACAAAAATGACAACAGACCTGCTTGCAGTTACACCGGAGATCATTCAGCGTTACAATAGACCGGGACCGCGTTATACCAGTTATCCAACAGTTCCTGTCTGGAGCGAAGGATATTTCTCCGAGGATTATGCAGCCTGTTTGCAAAAAGAAGGACTGAATGAACAACCGATTTCTCTCTACCTGCATATACCTTTTTGCCACCAACTCTGTACTTTTTGCGGCTGCAATAAATATATCACCAACAATCAGGAAATAGTCGAGAGGTATCTCGATGCTCTTGACCAGGAAATAGCTGGTGTAGCTAAACTCCTGGGCGTTCGAAAAAATATAGCACAAGTTCATTTTGGAGGAGGAACTCCTACTTTTCTTAACATTCACAACTCCGAAAAGTAGTTGAGATGATCCACTCCTGCTTTGATGTACAAGAAGATGGAGAATGGGCCTTGGAGGCTGATCCTAGGGTAACTACTAACAAACAACTGGAACTGCTTTATGAACTTGGTTTCCGGAGGATCAGTTTTGGAGTGCAGGATTTGGATCCGGCAATTCAAAAAGCTATTAATCGAAATCAGACAGTGGAACAGTCATGGAGAACATTGGAAACTGCCCGCAATCTAGGTTATAAAAGCATAAATATGGATCTGATTTACGGACTACCGCTGCAAACAAGACTGAGTTTCAGAAAAACCCTTGAAGAAGTNTATAAAATGNGNCCNGATCGGCTGGCGATTTACAGCTTTGCCTATTTACCNGGAATGTTCAAAACACATAAGCGTGCAATCAGGGAGAAAGATTTACCTTCACCTGAAGAGAAAATAGCAATATATCTGGAAACTATCCGCTTTTTGGCTGAGGCAGGATATGTAATGATCGGCATGGATCACTACGCGCTTCCCACAGATGAACTTGCTCTTGCAGCAAAAAACAGAACTCTGCATCGAAATTTCATGGGTTACACAACTCTGCACAACATGGCTCAGATAGGTGTGGGCGTATCTGCAATTTCAGATTTTGGAGACAGTTACTGGCAGAACACGAAAGAAATTGATCAATACATGAACGAAGCCACAGAAAAAAAGCTCATACCTCGCAAAGGAATGAAACTGGATGAAGAAGATCTGTTACGTCGTGATCTAATTGAAACTCTGATGTGTCATGGAGAAATTTCAATTACGGATTTTGAAACACGTTATAAAATAGAATTTCAGGATCATTTTTCTCAGGCCTGGAAAAAGCTGGAACAATTCAAACAGGAAGGACTAGTGAACTTAAGTTTAGAAAAAATTGAGCTGACACATGTGGGAGTACTATTTACCAGGAACCTGGCCATGCCTTTTGACAGATATCTTGAAGAAAGTGCACATCAGCATTTTTCCAAAACAGTATAATGTTTTTGGAATATTTAAATTAGAGAGTAATCTAAGTCAGCACTAAAATAATTCTGAATTTCCAGTTATTCTACTTAATCATGACTGCCAGCATGATCTAATGACTCATGTTCTTTTGTATCATGTTTCATTTCTCCCTTTGGCATACTACCCATGACTGGTGCAGTAACTTTGACCATACCTGCGTTTTTAAAATGCAGGGTCAATTCAACTTCATCTCCAACTTTTAATGGTTTTACCAGCTTAATCAGCATCACATGATAGCCACCAGGCTTAAGTTCCTGTGATCCTCCGGCAGATACATCAACAAATTTAACCGGAGACATGCTCATCATGTCGTTTTCTTTTTTAACATTATGGATTTCAACAACTTCGGCGGCCGAGGTTTGTACCGCTAATAGCTGATCTTCCATGCTGCCGTGATTAATAATACTCATATAGGCAGCAGAGATGTGTGAAACGGGCGGAACAGCCCTCACCCACTGGTTATGTATATGAATCATATTACTGGTTTGCCCGTGATGAAGCTCAGCCTGGTGAATATTTTTAATACAACCGGACAAAATGACAAATAGACAGTACTGTGAGCATTAATCGAAGTGAATTTAAGCTGTACATATTTATTTTTTATTGACTGTTTAATTTGATAGAAGCCATTGAATATCGGCTACTAATTTGTCCATATCCCACTTTGTTTTATAACGTCCTCGATAGCGTCCCTGCTGATCAACAAGGAAAACAGCATCTGTATGAGCCATGAAATAACCCTCAACAGATTCAACATATTGTTTAAAATATCCAGCACCGTACTGCCTGGCTACTTCGGCAATATCGTTGACTGAACCGGTCAGTCCAATAAAAGTTGGATAAAAGTATGGTACGTATTCTTTCAGTTTTTCCGGCGTGTCACGTTCAGGATCAATCGAAATGAACAAAACCTGAACATCCTTAGCCTGTTCTTTCAAATTGAGCATCCCCACTTTTAGATGGGATAGTGACATCGGGCAAACATCCGGACAATATGTATAACCAAAATAAATCAGTATTACTTTGCCCCGAAAACTTTCAGATGACAATTCTTTGCCATCCGGTCCAGTCAATTCAAAATCTCCACCTCGGTTTTCATAAAAACGCAACGGCTTTTGACTGCCTGCAGAATTTCCGGCAGCACTAATTTCCTGTACATTACTGAAAACAGTAGAAACCAGGAAGATGAACAAAATTAGTATTTTTTGAACATACATAGTTTTTTTCTTTTAAAAGTTTAATGCAATCGTAGAAATTATTAAAACCGAGTCATTTTAACAGGAGTTAAATCAATTATTGATTAATGCTCTTCGGTAATTATTTTTCCCTCAATCCTTATAACGACAAGTGGTGCGATCAGTCCAGTCATCCCTGCTCTTACCTGTTTTCAACACCTGTCTCAACAATTCATCTGTAGCCTGTTCATTTTCGAGGATGTTCAAGATGAAATATCTTGGGAGAGATACCACTGATAAACTTGTTCAAGTCCCTTTTTTAAAGGAATTTCTGGTGTCCAGCCCAGAGCACGGATTTTGGAAATATCCAGAACCTTTTGCGGAGTACCATCCGGACGTGTCGAGTCAAATGCCAAGGATCCGGAATAGCCAACGACTTCACAGATCGTTTCTGCAAGGACCCTGATCGTTTGATCTTCACCGCAGCCGACGTTGACTATTTCAGAATCATTATAATTTTCCATCAGAAACAAAACCGCATCTGCAAGATCATCTGAATGCAAAAATTCACGCCTTGGATTTCCTGTCCCCCAGATGCTGATCGACTCTGCATTGGCGAGTTTTGCTTCATGAAATCTCCGTATCAAGGCCGGCAGGACGTGTGAGTTTTCCGGATGAAAGTTGTCGTTGATTCCATAAAGATTGGTTGGCATTGCAGAAATAAAATTTGTACCGTACTGCTGATTGTAACTTTGACAGGTTTTGATACCAGCAATTTTTGCAAGAGCATATGCTTCATTAGTTGGTTCCAATTCACCCGTCAGTAAAGACTCCTCCCTAATTGGTTGAGGACTTAGTTTAGGATAGATGCATGAACTGCCTAGAAACATTAATTTTTCTACACCATTCCTCCATGATTCGTGAATAACATTCGTTTGAACGACTAAATTTTCACGCATAAAATCAGCAGGGTAAGTACTGTTTGCGTGAATACCTCCTACTTTTGCTGCAGCGAGAAAAACAAATTCAGGTTTTGTTTCTTCAAAAAAATTCTGAACTGCCACTGCATCCATCAGTTCCAGTTCGGAATGAGTGCGGGTAATGAGGTTTACAAACCCTCTCTTTTTGAGTAACCTGAAAATTGCAGAACCAACCAGACCACGGTGTCCTGCAACATAAATGCGAGAATTAATTTTCACAATGATTTTATATTTATTGTTTGATAAACATCGTTATGATAACTAGCTGATAACAGCCAGGTCAAGTTTAACTAAAAAAATAATATTTTAGCTGTTTTGCTCCTAACTATGACTATACCAAGTTTCACTTTAAAGAAAAACTTGCCCACAGACTTCATTTCTAAGAGAATAATCTAAAACAAATAAATAGCATTACACAAGAAATCTATAATGGGAAAACTCACTTTAACTAAAGATACCATCAAGCTGCTTTTAGACTGTGATTCCCATGAACCACGCTCCGTTCTCGGCTTTCACGAAGTCCGTCAGAGAAATAAGCAGCAAGTTTGGATTGTACGTGTTCTTGAACCGGATGCAGAAAAGGTTTCGCTTTTCTGGGAAAACGAGACGGAAGCTGATGCTACCTCATTAAAACGAATTCACCCAGAAGGTTTATTTGAACTGAAAATACCTCCGCGTCCGGAACTGAAGCCTTATCGTTTGAAAATTTCCTACAAAAACGGAAATGAACATATTCGGTTCGATCCATATTATTTCTCTACACAACTTACAGAATACGATCAATTTCTCTTTGCTGAGGGGAATCACCATAGATTTTACCACAAACTTGGTGCACATCCCTTAGAAATTGATGGTGTTCCAGGTACACTGTTCGCTGTCTGGGCACCAAACGCCAAGCGTGTGAGTATTGTTGGAGATTTCAATTATTGGGACGGACGAAAGCATCCCATGCAAATTTTCGGAGACTCCGGTATTTGGGAACTCTTTATTCCTGAGGTAGCTGCAGGAATGCTCTACAAGTATGAAATTAAAACCGGACAAAACGAAATTTTATTAAAGAGTGATCCCGTTGCTTTTACTGCAGAACAGCGTCCTTCAACGGCTTCAGTAGTAACAGAATTGAACGGTTTTCGGTGGCAAGACCAAAAATGGCTGGAAGAACGAGAAAATCGAGATCCTCTCCGGCAGCCGATCAATGTTTACGAAGTGCATTTAGGTTCCTGGCAGAGGGTTCCTGAGGAGGACAACCGTTCGTTGACCTATCCGGAACTGGCTGACCGCTTGATACCATACGCGGTTGAAATGGGCTACACGCACCTTGAATTGATGCCTGTAGCAGAGCATCCTTTAGACGGTTCATGGGGTTATCAGGTTACCGGTTATTTTGCGCCGACTTCTCGTTTTGGTACACCACATGAGTTCATGGAATTTGTGGACCGCTGCCATACATCCGGATTAGGCGTGATTCTGGATTGGGTTCCAGGGCACTTTCCTAAAGACTCTCATGGACTTGCAGGTTTTGACGGAACTGCACTTTATGAACATGAAGATCCACGTCAGGGTGAGCACAAAGAATGGGGCACGCTAATTTTTAATTATGAGCGTAACGAAGTTCGTAACTTTCTGATTAGTAATGCTTTATTTTGGTTTGACGAATATCATATTGACGGCATAAGAGTAGACGCAGTCGCCGCAATGCTGTATTTGGATTACAATAGAAAGGAAGGGCAATGGGTTAAAAATAGACATGGCGGTCGTGAAAATATTGATGCAGTAGAATTTTTGAAGCAGCTTAATGAAACGCTGTTTCATTACCATCCTGGAATTCTCTCAATTGCAGAAGAATCTACCGCCTGGGGCGGTGTAAGTCATCCCACATATACCGGAGGTTTAGGGTTCAATCTAAAGTGGAACATGGGCTGGATGAATGACACTCTGCGCTACATTGAAAAAGATCCGGTGCACCGAAAATACGATCATCATTTGATCACATTTTCATTGATGTATGCCTTTACCGAAAATTTCGTACTTGCGCTTTCTCACGATGAAGTGGTTCACGGAAAGCGTTCAATGCTTGGTAAAATGCCAGGTGACGACTGGCAAAATTTTGCTGGACTGCGAATGTATCTCGCTTTTCAAATGGCACATCCGGGAAAGCAGCTGACATTCATGGGAACAGAGTTTGGACAAAGGGACGAGTGGAGTGAAAACCGGAGCTTAGATTGGCATTTAACGCAATTTCCGGATCATCAAAAATTACAGGAATATGTCAGGACCCTTAATCATTTCTATCTCAGTAAACCTACATTGTTCACCAACGATTTTGACTCGACAGGCTTTCAATGGATTGATCATCATGACCAGGACAACAGCGTTTTATCGTTCATCCGCCGAAGTGCAGATGAAGTATCCGATCCAGATTTAGTTTTTATTTTCAATTTCACACCAGTACCCCGTGATGATTATTTGACTGGATTTCCGGAATCTNGNCATTACAGTAAATTATTGGACACAGATGANCNGAAATTTGGCGGATCCGGATTCAACCAACAGCAGCAAATCATCACTAGCCCCCAGATGTGGCAAGGTCAGCCGCACCGNGCCACAGTTAATTTACCTCCGCTTGGATGTTTGGTTTTTGAGAAATTGGCAGNCATGTAATCCCGGCCTGCCAGAAAACNATAACTAACCCTCAAAATATATAAAACCGAAAAGAATGCCGCAGACACGAAAAGAAATGGAGAATATTTGGGAATTGGTTGCCACGTACCGTTCAATGGACCGGGATGGGTTGATCGAATCCATTGCAAATCATCTTGAATTCTCGCAATGTAAAAATCGGTTTACTGCAGAAGATTTTGATGTCTACCGGAGTTTCGCCCTGTCAGTCCGGGATCGGCTGGTTGAGTTCTGGAATGATACACAGCAAACCTACCACAAAAAGAAATGTAAACAAGTCAATTATTTTTCACTGGAATATCTGATCGGCAGAAGTTTAAATAACAATTTGCTCAACCTGGGCATCAGCCAGGCTGGTGAAGATGCAATCCGGAAAATCGGTTATGATCTTGAAGAACTGCAGGAGCTTGAACATGATGCAGGTTTAGGCAACGGTGGTCTTGGGCGACTCGCTGCCTGTTTTATGGAATCAATGGCGACTTTGCAACTGCCTGCACATGGATATGGAATCCGCTATGAATTCGGAATATTCAAACAGCAATTTGAAAATGGGGCACAGGTGGAGGCTCCGGACAACTGGCTGGAAGATGGATACCCCTGGGAAATTCCTCGATGGGAAGTGGTTTATCCTGTCCATTTTTTTGGTCGTGTAAAAAAATACACGAATGAGAAAGGTAAATTGTCCCGGAAATGGGTAGAAACAGAAGAAGTGTTGGCAATGGCTTACGATGTTCCCATTGCCGGATTTGGAAATCATACAGTTAATAATTTACGTCTTTGGTCAGCCAAACCTTCAAAAAGTTTTGATTTTCAATTATTTAACAGCGGCGACTATATTCAGGCGGTTGAGGAAACACAGCGCAGCGGTACCATTTCAAAAGTATTGTATCCTAACGATCAGGGATTTTCCGGAAAAGAATTGCGGCTTAAGCAGCAGTATTTTTTTGTAGCGGCTTCACTGCAGGACATCATTCTACGTTTCAAGGTGCACTCGGAGACTTTTGATAAATTTCCGGAACATGTTTCAATTCAGCTCAATGACACTCATCCCTCAATTGCAATTCCGGAATTGATGCGGATTTTTGTGGATGAGGAAGGTTTGGAATGGAATGAGGCCTGGGCTATCACCACTCGTGTTTTCGCCTATACCAACCACACCGTCCTTCCGGAAGCATTGGAGCGCTGGTCCGTTGATTTGATGGGACGTTTGCTGCCGCGTCACCTTGAAATTATTTATGAAATAAATGATTTATTTTTGGAAAGTGTGAAAGAAAAATATCCGGATGACGCAGATTTATTACAAAGAATTTCCTTTATTGAGGAAAATGATCACAAACAAATCCGTATGCCTTATCTTTCAATCGTTGGAAGTCACACGATTAACGGTGTAGCGGAGCTTCATACAGAATTGCTGAAAACTACAGTTTTTAAAGATTTTTACAAACTGTTTCCTGAACGTTTCCAAAACAAAACCAACGGTATTACACCCAGACTTTGGCTGCGAAACACAAATCCGGAATTATCTGAATTAATCTCAGAAAAAATTGGCGGTGGCTGGATTACGGATTTACAGAAATTAAGGAAACTGGAACCATTTGCCGATGATCCTGAATTCCAGGAAGCATGGCGCTCAGTCAAGCGCATAAAAAAGGAGCAACTGGCAAATTGGCTTAAGCAGACCAGTGGAGTAATAATTGATCCTGAATCACTATTTGATGTCCAGATAAAGAGGATCCATGAATACAAGCGGCAATTACTGAATATTTTGCATGTGATTTATCTTTACAACAAAATCCTGGAGCATCCGGAACTTCCTTTCGTTCCACGCACAATTTTGTTAGCCGGTAAAGCAGCACCAGGTTATTACATGGCAAAACTCATCATAAACTTAGCTAACGATGTGGCACGTGTTATCAATAGTGATCCTGCAGTGCAGGGGCGTTTAAATCTTGTTTTTGTACCAAATTATAATGTCTCAGTTGCAGAAAAAATAATTCCAGCAACAGATATTTCTCAGCACATTTCAACTGCCGGTACTGAAGCCTCAGGTACCGGAAACATGAAATTTATTTTAAATGGAGCCCTGATACAGGGGACCATGGATGGTGCAAATATCGAGATTGCAGAAGAAGTCGGCAGGGAAAATATTTTCACTTTCGGTTTAAGTTCGGATGAAGTTAGTATTTTGGCAGAATCCGGTTACAATCCCAGAGTTTCCTATAAAAATAATCCCGTATTGATAGAAGCGCTTTCGATGATCAACACAGGATATTTTAACCGTGACAAGCCACACCTTTACAATGATCTCTACAACTCACTGGTTTTTGAGGATAAATACATGCTGCTCGAAGATTTTGCGAGCTATGATGAATGCCGGCAGAAGGTGATGAATACCTGGAAAGATCAGAATACCTGGACAAGAATGTCAATTTTGAACACAGCTGGATCAGGTAAGTTTTCCAGTGATCGTACTATTGCTGAATACGCAAAAGATATTTGGGGACTTGAGGCCGTTACTGTTGAATTACAAGGCAAAAAAGTTCGCTGACAGTATAACTCGTGAACAAAAGATCTTCCCTGTAGTGGAGTATGATTACCAGGCATTATGGACGGCAGTTAACTGACCGGCTCACTACTTTTCAAACCTACTATGATTTTTGCAGAATCCCTGAATTGAGTTAGTAATTTCTTTTCGGTAGACTTTGCGGTTTCAAAATGTCGCTGTTTCACCATATCGTAACCACGAATCTGTTGCGGTATTTTTGCTATTTCCAGCGCTATATTGTGGTTTTTCTTTGTCAGTCCACGCAGAAGTTCCTTAATTGTTTGTTCATATTCCTGAATTAACTCCCGCTCCATTCGGCGTTCCTTTGTTTTTCCAAATAGATCAAAAGCAGTTCCGCGCAGGAACTTAAACCGTGACAGCATTTTCAGCACAGGAAAAATCCATGAACCAAAAGCAGATTTGATCGGTTCCCCCGTATGTGAATCACGATGAGAAAACAAAGGTGGTGCTAAATGCAGCTTCAGCCGAAAGTCTCCCTCAAAACGGCCCCGTATTTTTTTCATAAAATCTCCGTTAGTATAGAGACGAGCTACTTCATATTCATCTTTGTAAGCAAGTAATTTAAAATAATATCGTGCTACGGCCTCAGTCAAGGATAAACTACCTGGAAGACGGTCGGTTTCAATGGTGCGAACACGCTCCACCAGTTGTAAATAACGCTTGGCATAAGCTTTATTCTGGTATGCAGTCAAGACGTCTGCNCGATGCTGTATTAGTTCATCCAATCCTTCATGAGGTTCCTCAAGAAGAAAACCTTCTACGATCGAGGCCGTCAACTCCCGCACGCGTTTTCCATCATGTGCTGTCCTTCTGCCCCATAAAAAAGACTGTTTGTTACTCTCTACTGACATGCCGTTGATTTCGATAGCCTGTTCAATAGAACTACGTTCCAAAGGAATTAAACCTCGTTGAAAAGCAAAGCCGAGCATAAACATGTTGGTGGCAATAGTATCACCAATCAAGGCAGTTGCCAGGCGTGATGCATCCAGGAATTCGGTATTGTCTGTTCCAGCTGTTTGCTGAATTGCCTGTTTGATTTTCAGGCTTGGAAAAAGCATATCCGCATTTTTGGTAAAATCACCGGTAATCATTTCATAACTGTTTATCACAAGTTTTGTATGTCCGGATTTTATGACTGAAAGAGTTTTATGTCCNCCTGTCACCACCAAATCTCCTCCTATCACCAAATCNGNACCTTGAGAAGCAATCCTTGGTGAATGAATATCTTCCGGACTTTTTCCTATNCGCAAATGTGATAAAACTGCACCGCCTTTTTGTGCCAATCCAATCATGTCAAGGATACCAACACCTTTTTTTTCAAGGTGTGCCGCCATTCCAAGCAAGGCCCCAAGCGTTAAAATTCCGGTTCCACCCACACCTGTCAAAACTATGTTATACGTGCCTTTAATTACAGGTATTTTTGGTTCAGGCAAAGAGGTCCATTCAACATCCATATTGGCAGAAGGAGCATTTTTCCTCATCTTTCCGCCAATGACACTCACAAAACTGGGACACAAACCATTGACACAGCTGTAATCCTTGTTACATGCCGACTGATCAATTACACGTTTTCTGCCAAATTGAGTCTCAAGAGGTAAAACTGAAACACAATTTGATTTAAGACCACAATCTCCGCAGCCTTCACAAACATCATCATTGATATAAATCCTGCGAGGTGGATCCGGAATTAATCC